>Ga0302265_1000071_pt1 | contig 65010 bp, 65 predicted proteins | sample III_Bog_E1_1_FD_194556 | JGI IMG/M metagenome (GOLD analysis project Ga0302265, IMG submission 194556) | Peat permafrost microbial communities from Stordalen Mire near Abisko, Sweden - III_Bog_E1_1 | ecosystem: Environmental > Terrestrial > Soil > Wetlands > Peat | place: Sweden: Abisko...
TTGAATGTTGGGTGCAAAAGCCGATAGTCAGTTTATATTTTGTCCGGCAAAGAATAAACAGAATCCAAAAAACCGGATCTTTGATGAAGTGTTTTCAAATAAGCATTTATAGTATCCTGATAGTCGGCTAAATAATCAGGATGTAATTTTTTCGTTACCAGAGTTATCAATCGTTTTAAAATTTGTACAACCTTTGAATCAAAAGCATTGAAAAAAGATCCAAAAATATATTCATTAGCAGAAAATGGCACAGCTAACACATACAAAATCAGATCTGCCTCAAGCACTTTGTTTTTTGAAACTTTTGTAAATTCATTGACACGTACAATGGCTACAGACAACATCTTTGCAAACTTGATTTGCTCTACAAACCCTTTATACGGTTTATTAAATATCATATCCAGGTCTGCTTTTGTTTTTTCAAAAAGTTCTTTTTCACCGGTTTCCTTATCCAAATAATTAATAGTAATGAAATCAAGGATAGTTTGTTCCTTTGACGCGGTTTTTAGTACTATTTCTTCCAGTTCTTTACGGGAAAGATTTTTAATTTGTTCTTTTATTTCAGCACTTAATCGTGACATAAACTGATAATTTAAGCAATAAATTCAGGAGTAATTTTATAAAACAAGGAATGAAATAATTCTAAGAATAGTTTTCCACCACTGATTTCAGGTACAATTGCACTTCTTCCGAAAAATCAGCTAAATCCTCTTCGTGCAGTACATCGTCTAGCAGTTGACCGGTAATTGTAATTAAATACCTTGATCCCGTTATTCCGTCATAACGAAAGGCAATATGTTTATCAAAATTTTTTATATGTTTATAAACCGCATGATAGGTTTCTGTATTATTCTTTATCCCTTTTCTCCAATTAAGTAATAACTTTTCCGTTTTACTGAGACCAGTTTCAAATTCCCGTTGTAACCCTTTCTCAATGACTTCACGGGCAGCTTTTTTGTCCTTTTTTGAAAGTTCCATAACTATTTCGTTTAATGTTATACTTTTTGTATTTTGTAGACTCCATCCCGCTCTAAATCAATACGTCCTCCATCATAACCACAAACACCCATACGTGGAGAATTCACTACCGGCATGTTACTATAGTCTGCAAAATCCTCACATTCCTTCTCGTGTTTTTTTGCACATTTCTTGCAAAAAAAAGCTTCACTTCCCCAACAACATGTTGTACACATACTTACTGCAGGTGCTTTCCCGCACATAGAGCACATTATTTGCAAAGGTTCATTACGCGACAGTAAAATTATAGCTGATGTTTCATTCAGTTCGTAGTGTTTTAATCCTTTTAAAGATAAGCGGGTAGTACTTCCAAAATCGTAATCGTAAACTAATTTTTGGCTGTTGACTAAAATATTCTTTACCTTCTTACTCATATCTATTTCTTCCTTGCCTTTCCTGAACTCACTCATGTGACCACAGCATTCAAGCCATATTCTCCTTAAAAAAGTATCGATTACCGCCATGCTTGCAGACCCTTTTACCAACAAATGAAGAAACATAATGTCTGCTTCCACCACAATGTGGCAATAGGTTTGCGTTTTCAGGCCTGATTCGGTTTTTTCCTTTTCAGCCAGGTGTTTTGCTAAATGTTTTACAATTTCTTTTTGCGATAAGATTTGTTCGCAATATAGGCATTTGCCTTCGGAGGTTAGTTCTTCTGACATTCTGATTTCCTTTAATTTATTTTAGTATGGGTTCTATGTTTTACTTTACGTACTTTCTCTAATTTAACTTTTGCAAAAAAATGCAACAGTTGCTTCACAAATTAATTCGCGGTCATCTTACACCTAATTTAAAATTTTCCCATTAGCAAAAATGTTTAAATCAGGAAGGACTTGTAACAATTATCCGATGGATTTAATAAATATGATTTCGTTGTTCCGGTACGTTTGGCCAACTCCTCTTGAGTCATTTTAGCTTCTTTACGTGCTTGATACAGAACCATGCCGGAATAAAAATCATATGCTTTTTGTTCAAAAATAATACGTTCAGAAAGCTATCCACATATATTTGATATTGTGGAAAATTCAATTGATTGTATGACATATATTTCTGTTTTCAATGATAAGCCAGCTGAAGTGATAAAAATTTATCTGGGTTAAACAGTAGTATGATTAGAAGTAATATGTTGGATATAAACTATATTGTTTCCTTTATCGAAATTGTAAATAATGTACCAGGTAGTGTTTCTGTTCCTTTTATATTTATATACTTTTTGGCCATATTGTTTATGGGCACTATAAATAGCATTAAAATGTATCGAACGTTTATCAATGCTTCGACAAACAGCTATAATATCCGAGACATAGTTAAGACAATACTCTCTATTGAGTGAAATTTTCTGTCAGGATAATAAACCTGACAAAATTTTGTGTAAATCATTGTTTGCCTTTTCACTAATCAATACCGTGTTCATCACAAAATTTATGAACAATTTTTATTGCTTGTTTTTCAAACTCATCAACAGTCAAATAACCTTCGGGAATAACTCCATTTTTGGTAGGATTTTCAAACTCAACAGCTTTACGATGTCTACGCAATTCTTCTAATAATCGTTTTCCCGATTGAAAGCTGTCATTTATTTTTACTGTATATATCATAAATACGTTTTTTAGGATAAGTCATAACTTATAGATAGTTTGAATATACAAATATACAAACATCATTTTAATTTGAAACAGGATGTTTTGTAAAATCTTTTAGAATAACAATGTAGGATTTTAATTTGTTCTGATCTAAAGGAATGAATAGTAGTTATAACAGCAAATAAATCAGATTCTATTTTCAGAACAATACTTCAAATTATAATTAGTGAACCAGGTAACAAAGTCCCTACTCCAGTGAGGAAATATAGGTGAATAATTGAAAGATTCAGATTGCAAATCCTTATAATTCAATAAGCTGAGATTGCAAATTCCTGCAACCGGCACTGCCATTTTCTTATCCAATGAAATACATATCCAAACCGTTGCAAATATACATATTTCATAAAACACTATGAATTAAACCGTAAACAATCTTTATTTCATTCATCGTTATAAAGGACTGAATTTAGGCACTGTATATAGCAAGTTGCGAAGCGTAACTTGTGCTGTACTTGTTCCGGTTTATCGGAATAATAGTACCGTTTGTAACCATTACTTTGTTGAAGTTATAAACTTCTTTCATTTCCAGTATAAGTTATGCTTCGTTAAACTGAAATATCCAGTGAGTTGCATTAAGCAAACTTGTACGAAAAACAGTAGATATGACCAGGTTATTTGATAAATTATTTACTAAAAAATTCCCTTTGCAAAACAGGGGCGGTAATTTTACTGCTGGGACCATCGCCTCGTGAAACACAAACAGCAACTTTCCCTTCAAGAACCTCGAAGATCTCGGCTACATCTTTATGTGTGAAGCCGGGACAAAGAATGACCGAATCAATTTGTTCTTTTTCATAAAGATCTTTACAAACTTTTATCGCTTCGTCCTGTGTTTTTACAACGTAAGTATAAAGTTTGTATTTACCTGTATCTATCAGATTATGATCTTTTTCAAAATCTGCATCAGGTGCATGTGCAATAAATACTGCTTTAAAAGCCATTGTTACCTCCTTTTTTTAGTAATAAATAGGGTTATTGAATTAGTCATTAACTTATTTCCATTCCAGTTCATGCTTCGCTAAACTTGAACCAGACACTTAGTTGCATTAAGCTAACTTGTACGAAAAACAGGCTGAAGTTGTTGCTTTTTTTGCAACAACTGAATTCCTGTCAATCTTGTATGCAAAGAGCATTTTCATTTCCTCTCCATAAAAGCATAATTTACAAGATGAGATCCCGATTTGCCTTTGATTTCAATTGTTTTTAATTCCTTTATGTTGAAATATGGTTCGAAGAGTGCTCTCAGTTCGTCTTCATTGGAAAAATATAAAATGGTGCCCAACCGGGTTTCCCTGTATTTGCCCGAGTCGCCGAACTGAGTGTCCATTTCGTTAAAACAAACAGAAAGGTATTTTCCCCCCGGATGAAGTATTCTATAAACATTTTCAACATATTTTTCCCTTTTTTCCGGAAACAGATGATGCAACATTTCCCAGTCATACGCAAAGTCAAAAGTTTCAGTCACTTCATTCAAATCACCAAGAACATCAGCAACAAGAAAATGACAACTGACCCCTTTTTTCTGAGCATTTTCGTTTGCCATCTTTATAGCTGTTGGTGAAAGGTCAACTCCTGTTGCGTCAAATCCTTTTCCGGCCAGATAAATAGCATAATTACCGGCACCACAGCCAAAATCAATAGTTCTGCAGGGTTTCACCTCCCCGCTTTCGACCAACTGAACCAATACGTCCGGAGGAGTCTCTATATTCCAGGGAATCTCTTCAGGAGGAATATTTCTGTATATATTATCCATATCCTTAAATTATTAATACATGAGTTACAGGCAGTTCTGCGTATTGTCAGTATAAAAAAAATCTTTCCTTTACATAGTTTTAAATTCTCCACTCAATAAAACAATAATCAGGATGTGTTTTTTAGTATGATCAGGAATGTGAATCCTGTTTTTGAAAAGCGGACTATTTAACTCTGCCGTATGAAACTCATTTCGCCATAGCCTGCTCTGCCCGATAACCTACACCCAACAAGAAACGGTCATTGCATTGAATGAACTATACTAAAACAGCTTTTTTGCTGATTATAAAACATGTAACTTCCTGTTTTCGCAAGATATCATTGATCAAACCGGTTTTACACTGCTTCCAGGCTCTTCTCATTACACAGAAGTATTCAAAAACATGGCACTTATCATATAATGACTTTCGTCTTCTCAACACTCATTGAATGAAGCTCCACCTACCGGAAAATAAATTCAACCTGCCTTTCATGCCGGGTCATACCGACCATATGAAAGTTATTGTATTAGCAAGGCTAATATCCTGACCCCGGTGCAAAACTTTTTATTCGTTTAATGCAAAGCGTTTCATTCTTTCTTGAAGTTAGCTTAGAATAAGAATTCTTTTTCCATGCAAAGCTAAAAAACCTGCTGCTATCTTTTGTTTATAATCAGGTCTTGTAAATTCAAGGTCTTGAGACCACTTTTTCATAGGCTTTTCGTGATCCACCACGATAAAGAACTTCTCCACAATAAGTATAGCTTAAATTCCCGAGAATTTTCAGCATTGGAACATTGTCAAAATTTGTGTCAACTTTAATGCTATACACTTTTTTGTCAATACATAAATCTTCTATTACTTTAAATAAATGTGTTGCAACACCTGTCCCTTTTACTGAGTCAGATGTAGCAATACGATGTACTACGACATAGTCGCCAGTGGACAGCCATTTCCCTTTTATATCGTTATAAGCAGGTTCTACACTAAAAATAATTGCTGCGTAGGCAATAATCACATTATTGTCACTAAGCACATAAGCGTATCCATTGGCTATGTCTTCGCGAACGGTTTGTTCATTGGGATAACCATTTTGCCATTGATCGCTGCCATCTAGTTTTCTTTGCTCTATAGCCTGTTGTAAAATGTCCCAAATAACCGGTACTTCTGATATGGCCGCTTTCCTTAAAATCATCTTCCTGAAATATATAATATTACTCAAATTCATTTCATTTTATACAGCCTTACCACTAAAAACCATGGCAATGTGCATTTGACATCTTGTTGCAAGTGATGTTCCATTACAGGAACAAAACCTGTTAAAAGCACATCCTAGCCTACTGGCCAAAGAGGCAGTGTAAAAATGGGAATATTAACAAATTACAAATTGAAAGTTGGGTGTTAAATTTTAAAAGGGAGAATAAGGTTAAGTAATCAAAGTTATTTATTGATCTATTTGTTAATCATCAAAAGCTTAATTTTCAAGATCCTGGTAATTATTAATTTTAATTATCTTTCCAAAATTCCCTTTTTTGTTTCTATAAGTGCATACCACCTGATACTTCTATTCGTTGTCCGTTTATCCAACGGGCATCTTCAGTACATAAAAATGCAATCACACCCCCAATATCATCCGGAACGCCTGCTCTTCCCAAAGCAGTAACACTTGCTACCATCTGATTTACTTTTTCGTTATCCCGAACAGTTCCACCATTAAAATCTGTTGCTACTGCACCGGGAGCAACAGTATTTACTCTGATTTTTCTTTCACCTAATTCTACTGCTAATATTCTCGTAACAACTTCGATGGCTCCTTTTACACTGGCATACATCGAAGTATAAGGGTGTGAGAATCGTGCTAAACCGGAAGATATGTTTATAATGCTGCCCCCGTCATTCAGGTGAGGTACTAATTTTTGTGTAAGGAAATAAACACCTTTGAAATGAACGTTTACCAATGTATCAAATTCCTTCTCGGTGGCATCTACAAAAGCAGTATGTCCTCCTGAACCGGCATTGTTTATCAGAAAGTCGAAGTTGGGATTTCCATATTCGTTTTTTAAATACAAAATCAGCTTATCTGCAAAAGGAGCAAATTCTTTTGTATTGCTAGTGTCTAACTGAAAGGCTGTTGCTTTCTGTCCTGTTTTTATGATTTCAGCCACAACTTCATCTGCCTTTTCTTTATTCCTGAGATAAGTGATGATCACATCAATTCCTTTTCCGGCAATTTTAAGTGCCGCATTTCGTCCTAACCCACGGCTACCACCGGTTATTACTGCAATTTTAGGTTGATTCATTTTCTTGTTTTTTTAAATTACATTACAAAATTACGGCAAACAAACGAGTTAGTTATGGTTAGATTTAAGTTTTTTACTATTCCTGTTTTTACTCTTTCTGTATTGCAACGGGGTTAATCCTGCAAACTTATAAAAATATCACCAGGTTCAACACAGTACCCATCCTTCTTCCTGATAGCAAACTGTACAAAATTAGCAGCAAGATTAAATGGATAACTCTAAGGATAATCAATGAGATTGTCACTTTCCCTTTTCTGTGGACATAAACTGCTGAAAACACTTAATAACTGCTTGTAATCTATACTTTTCTTTACTCTCAAGATTCAATAATCCTACTGATGTAATGCAAACGTGACTTCATGTGGGTTCCTTACGACCGAACAAAATCCTTTGTATCAGGTGTAGCCTTTTATTTCGTTTTGAAACTTTCGAGATTTTTCTCCATGAGTTTTTTGATATTAAAATACACACCCTCTATATTTCTTTGGTCTTTTTCGAATGACAAGTAGTCACAATCACCTGTTAATGCTTGTGAAGTCATGCTGAATTGAAAGAAATTTAAAAAAACATATTCGTGACTAACAGAAATTACATGATAACCTGTTTCGCATTTCTTCCCATCTCCTGTTGACATGATTGCATCAAATATTCCATGAAATCTTCTGGAAACTTTTAATGCCATCTCTTTATCACCTTTTAAATGGTATATGTATCCCATAAAATTCATTTGTCTCAAGTCAAAAGGGAATTCGTTTATTGAATGACTTGCAAGCTCAATAATTTTGTCATAATCCTTCTCACTAATTATTTTGCTTCGATAGAACTTAACTAATTTTTCTTCTTCAGAAGATCTCCAATATGGCTGGTATTCTTTTTGGAAAATATATCCATAATACAAATGCCTATAATCTACGATTGTCAAAGTCGTATCATATGCAACTAATCTCGACATTAACCGGGGATAATAATAATTAGATGACGAGTCTTTAATTTCCATGCTGATTTTATCATAATCCGGGGCTTGAAAGGTCCTTTCTTGTGATTTGATTGTAGAGAATATTGTTATCAGGAAAATGACAATTAGAATTTTTTTCATATTCGATTAATTTATTTGATCCTTCAAATTAATTTGTTTTATTTATTCTAAAGTTAGTATGAACAACTGAGGCAATAGGTATCTGGCAGCATGTTTCACGGGCTGTTCCATTTGCAGTAACATTCAGTATCACATTTCGCCAAAGTAAATCGGGAGCAATCAACGATAGCTATCGGGTTGTCGAATGCAAATCGCCCAATAATCGACAACCCGAAAAGGGTTAACTCTTTTTTCGGGTTGTCAAAGAGAGTTTGTCTGTTTTTTAAACCCATTTGCAGAATTATTCAATAGTGCTTCCTATACTTTCAGTTGAATTCACTATCTCTCTGATTTTATTAAAATAAATTGACTTAATAACCACTGTTCCGGCTATAAAGTCATGAGTTGTTCTTTTTCTTGGGTTGGAGATTAAAACAATTATTCCTGAAATATACCATGCAAAATCTGTCCAGTTTTGTATTTTCGCTGGAATAGGATTAATTGTCGATATAAGCTGATTCCTTTTCATGAATCCCAGGCTTGCATACGTACTGTCGTCAATCAGATTAAGTGTCAGAAACATGACATATACGCCTAAAATCGCTAAAAATAATTCAACGGAATATCTGTAAAATGAAGATTGCCAGTCAATATTATCACCGTTCTTTTTGATGACTTTTAACCCCATTATTAATTTGCCGGGTGTTCCGCCATATATTTTCACCAGAACAACTTCAAATGCCGCACCGAATAGCAAATTAGGAATCATGGCATTAATATTGGCAGACTTGCTTAAACTGTCGATATAAAATACCAGCCCTATAACCGGAAGTAGTATAATAAAATCTAAGAGTTTGGCCGCTACACGTACCCAGAAACCGGCATAAACATCTTCATTTATACCCTGAAATCTTGTTGGTAATAATTCGTTTTTCATTTTGTTAGATTTTAATTGTTATTTATGTTCAGTTATTTCAATGAAGTGAGATCTTTTTAATACTTACAATTCACGTGATAGTGTCACGACAATTTGGTTGCCGTAATCTGTTCTTTTATTTTATAGTGTTTGCGTAAAATCCCGATTTCCACAACATCAGTCCCGGTGTTTATTCAAAGTTATAACATATTCCAATACCGGCTCGTATTCCATCCCAGTCTGCAACAATTTGATTTATATCTTTATGATAACCTATCGAGATTGTCGAATTTATATTTTTTGCGATTTTATATTCCGCTTTCAAATATGGTTTTGCAAATAAATTTTTAGATGTTTGATTAGAATTATTTTGTTCGTTATAAGGTTGACCAATATCATTTAATTGTAATGATTCTTTAATATTTATTTTATTGAAAATTATTCCACCTTCAGCAGCTATTAAAAATTTAAATCGATCATTTGTATATACTGGTAATTCTAAAAACAATCCAACTGCATTTCCTACAATTTGAGCATCCAATTTATACTCTCCACTATAATCCTGAATCGTATATCGTGCACCGGTAGACATTAGTGTATAGCCGACTCCTACATTAAAATTCCTGTATTCAATACCTAAATAAGGTCTGAAATATAAATATCCGGGAAAATTGTCAGTTCTTTTAGGTTGTAAAACATTTGAATTCATTGACGTTTCAAGAATACTCTTGATTTCAGTCATCTCATAAGTACCATATCCTGCTTCATAACCTAAATTTATTTTTTGAGCAGTAAGATTATTCAATTGTGCTAACAGTAAAAAAATAAGAATTGTATATTTTCGAATCATAGTTTAGTTGGTTTTAAGCATCACATTGTTTATAATGATGTGGTGATTATAAAGTATAAATTTATCATACAGATAATATTGCTCTGGTCGCTTAGCAATTCTTTTTATCTCATTGCCTGTATTTAAACTTCTTATGATAAATTGATTGGCATTAATTGTAAGTATTTCATTATTAAAATAGTCGATATTCATAAATGCTTCATCGCTTGCAAATTCGATCTTTCTGAGTAAGGCATAAGGTTCGCATTGAATCACAGATAGTGTTTTATCATTAATGGCAGTAATCATATTCGCATCAACAGGATTGAATTGATAATTTTTAGTCCCACTTTCAAGGCTATACATTTTTTCCAGCTTCGATGCGTTGATTTTAAATACATCCACAGGCAAGTTTTCTGAATAAACCGACGATATCATATGTTTTCCATCTGGGGAAATTTTAAAACCATATGTGATTTGCTGCGGTGAAGATAAAGCTCTGGATGCAATTTCAGTATTATTTTTGAAGTCAAAAAAGAACTCCTTTGTCGGTAACTGGAAAATTCCGATACCATTGTCAGATATGTGCATACTTAAATTATAGTTAAGCTCGTAATAACCAGGATAGATATAATTCATATAGTAGACATTACCAGTAGATAAATCTTTAGCAAAGTACCTCATTACGGTAGTACTTGAAGCATAGGATATCCCAAGCAGATACTTGCCTCGTGGAGAAAGTTGCATAGCGGCAAATCCGGACGAACTTGCAGGCAGAATAGGTTCGTTATACACGGTTTCTCCACTTATAAAGTATTTATTTACATTATTCGCATCAAATGAAGTAAGGGTGTCAGCTGAAGTATATGAGGTATTACTTTTTATATTAGCGGGCTCACCTGCATATTGCAACATATAGCCGCTGGGGTATATCATATAATCATTCGTGTTTTCATTCGTATTTTTAGGCAGAGTATAAAGAGAAAAATTAAAATGATCGCTAAAATACAAGTTGCTTAAATATACTGTGTCATTCCCATTTTTAAAACCGTAATATCCATAAGGTCTACTGGAATCATCTGAATTATTCAATTCATATCTGTATTTTATTGCATTATAATATAGACTTTTATGCCAGGAAAAATAATAGGTATTATTATCTGATATTTTTAATTCAGGTTTAGGAATATTTTCATCAATATCCAATGAACCCCATGTTATAATATCTCCATTCGTTTTTTCAACGGTGATATTAAATGTCCTTTTAGCTCCATAGTATAAAGAATCTATAAAGTAATCTTTTTGAGTTGTGCCTGAATATTGAATTCTGTAGAATTTCAAATCAAGATTTTTATACGGATCCCAGTGTAATTTCAGATATCCATTTTCAATAGTGTATGTTACATTTTTCTTAGAATAATCTGCTATCACCACCCATTCTTTTTGCAATATTATCGCCTCTGCATTCAATCGATCAGCAATGCTACCGGTTCCGGATTTTGCATATAATATAATATTCATTTTGTGCACCCCTGCACTTAATGCTGACTGTAGAATATTAAATTCTCCTGTCTCTGACATCACTGAGTCGCAAATTACTCCGTCGATATAAAATTTCAATCCAACTACAGGCTGTTTTTCATTAGAGCTCTTAAAATGATAGTTCAATTTCTGATCACCATATACCCAAAGTGTGTCAGCATTGGCATTTAATTCAACACTGATAATTTCGGGTACAGTAGGATTCTTATTTACAGGGTTTTCATACTGCCCGAAAGGTTCATATAAACATGAAGAAAAAAGAATCAATACATTAATAATAACTAAACTTCTAATAAATAAATCCGATTTAATATGACTCATAAAGTTGTTAGTAATTCGTATATAAATTTGTTTAAATAATATTCCCCTTTCTCGTCCGGGTTTAATCTGTTGTAATCACCGGATAGTTCAAGTCTGAGGGAAGCATGACCTGGAATCAAAATCTGTTATTTCTTTATTTTTGCATTTTGACTCAAGATCTCTTTTTCTCCTTTTGAAATTGATAAATATGCCGGAGGGGCATCGTCCTCTCCCATTTCAACAATACCACATTCATAGATGTATTCATCTGTTTTAAAAATAAAACTATGATTTCCGCCACTTCCGTCAAATTCAACTTTCCCGTTTAATATTACTAATTCAGGCTTTTCACTCATACTTTGTTGAAGTTTCCATGAAGCGTATCTAAATTTTTCATTTCCCATGTCATCGATTCTTATACTGTACTTTGAAGTCTCTAATATGCAAACCGGACATTTAAAATTCCTCAATGATTCATGTAAAGAGTTTCTTTGAACAGTAATCAGTTCTTCTTTCTTCTTCTTTTCAAATGGCGATTGATAATTCACAGCAATTAATTCTCCGGAAGAATTGAGCCATACCTCTCCATATTAAAGCATTATCCCTCTCCAACCCATTTCAGACCAGTCTGTTTCTATTTTTGATTTTACAATGAGAGACATCAGTTTGTCGTCAAAAATCTCGTCAAACCGTTTTAGTAACTCGTTTTTATTTTTGACTTCAGGAATAGGATATTCTCTAGCCAAAGGATAAATTACCATGCTACTGATTTTCACCTTATTTTTCGTCTTAATTGTCTCAATGAAATTTTGAACTATTTTCTGATTCTTAATCCTCAATTCCTGTCCTGAAACAAGTGACAGGTTAAAACAAATAAATATAAATATTGCTGTTTTCTTCATTTTAATCAGTACTTTTTTCAATGTTGCCGTCTAAAATATATTTTCCGGTCACCTTTTCACGTGATGTTCCATTTGCGGGTGCATTCGCGATTGCCAAGCGACAAAGTGAATGCGGGAGCAAAACTGTCAAATGCACATCAGCCAATAATGGACATAATGTGTGTTGGGCAGTTTTTTTATTTATTAATTAATCGAAAGTCCTTTGTTTTAGTGTTAGTTCGAATAATTCTATAACTTATTAATCCAATTTTCCTTTTATAATATGTTTCAACCTGATATTCAAATTTCTGGTCTGTACCTTTTAAAGCCATAGACATTTTATCCTTAAAGACCGCCAGATTACTTACCGTATCAATTTTTACAAAGGATCTAATCTTTGTCATTTCAATAGTCTGTTTGCTGTTAAACTCAGGGAATTGCACTTTCCAGGTAATAGTCTGGCCTTGATTCATTTTCCAATCAAAAACTGAGGATTCAATAATTTTGCATTCTACTGTAAACTGGTTGTCTTCTGGTTTAAATAAATTATATTTCTCAATTTTAGTTCCATATTCAAAGACCTTTTCAGTCATGTCTTCACTTTTTTGTTTCTTTGTGTCAAGAATTGAAGTGCAAAATATTGTGTCTTTCCCTTCAATTTTTGTCTGCATCACCCAATATGATTTTTCTGTTGTATCGTTTATATTCACATAGCAGTAAGTTTTCTGTTTTGTGAATTCGCAATAAGGAAAATAATAATCCTTAATGTCAATGCTTGTTTGTTTTTTCTGTCCACTACAAGCTGTCAAAAAAAATAATCCAAGACTAATAATTATCAGTTTATTCATCTTTTTCTTTTAAAAAGTCAAGTTCACCTTTCTTAGTTGTTTTGCAATATTGATTTGGTTTTCCATCTTTGTCTGTAAATCCGATAACTACTCCTTCAGTTCCGGAAGTGTACAATAATCGAAATTTACCTTGTCCAACATAAATCTCTGCAATGTAAGAAGCTGGAGTCAACTGCCAGCCATCTGTATTATTTTTTCCCCATTCAATTAGCTTTCTATATTTGTTTGAATTTACTTGTATGGTGTCCGGCTATTTCAATTGATTTCCAATCTTTAGTTCTAACGGTGATTTCTGGTTGATATAATCATTAATGTCAATATGTTGCCTACAACCACAAAGACCAAAAGTCAGGAAAATAAGTCCTAAAACTGAAATTAATTTCGTAATATTTCTCATATCTTTTTTTCAAGAATTGTAAATAACGACGTAGTATATGGGCATTTGGCCGTCACCATTTCACGGGATGTTCAATTTTTGCAGGAGTGATCACTATTACCCTGTGACAAAATGAATGTGGGCGCAAAACCTGCGAATTTCAGGTCAGTCAGTCAATCAAAGAACAAAATGTATATTGAACTAAGTTCAACCTGCCGTTCATGCCGAATTGTTCAGACTGCACGAAAGTATATTTTTAGTCATATGTGCTTTTTTATCTTTCTTATTTAAAAAGAAAAATTAGTGGAACTTTGCTCGTAACAGTTATTCCCATACTCTTTGCCGGTACCCATTTGGATTTCTTTATGAATTTAATCAATTTCTTTCTAAAATAAGTCGCGAATTTATTATTGTATTTGTTTTGAAATGTAACACCTGTTTTTATATCGGAAACTGCTCCGTTTTTATCTAAAATGAAATCTGCTTCAAGCGAAGAATATAAGTCCTTTTCGTTTCTATATTCAAAATCCTTTGGATACTTAGCATAAATAAAAAAGTCTTTATCATGGTTATAAAAGAACTCCTCATAATTTTTATCTCCTGAAAATCTAGATATTGTATCACATTCTTCAAAATCAAACACCTTATCAATATTGTTTTGAACATATTGCTTTTCTGCAATATATATTAAAGAATCTATAAAATTTCCTCCATATTTTTTGTCAATCCGTTCTCTTTGTTTGTCCCATTTATTATAAATGTTTACATCACCTCCATCCACCGGTTTTTGATAAAATACAGAGTCGTTATTTAAATTATATTTTTGAAGTAATAAATTCATTTCATTTTTACTTCTAAAATGTTTTAGATATAATAAATTAAATTCTTTTTCACTTTCTGTTCTAAAATGATTTATGTGTGCATACTCGTTAATTTTAATAATCTTAGGATTAATTTCTTCCTCTAGTGAATCCATTATAGCTTGATTCACAGGAATAAATTTCAATATACTATCGATATTTATTATATTTTTTGTTTTACTATCAATGTCAATTACTTTCTTTATTTGTCCAAAACAGGCCAATGAAGTAAATACAAAAAAGATAGAGTATATAAATCCAAGTGCTTTTTTCATAAGTAAGATTTTCTTTCATTTATTGCATTACACCTAACGTCTGAATTATGCGCATTTCCGGTCATGTTTCAGGGTATGTTCCATTTGCGGGAACGTTCACTTTACCCTGGCAACAAAGTAAATGCAGGAGTAATCCACGATAACTATCAGGACTGCTAAATGCACGTCAGCCAGCTAATTAAAATAATGTGTATTAGCGGTCGTAGTTTTTTGTTTTTTAATCGTTTGTTATTATAACCGGTCGTAATACTTAAAAAAATCGTTGATAGCAATCGGGGGGGGGTGCTGAATGCACCTCAGATAGTCAATTGCGTATAGACACTGCTATTAGGCTTTCGTTCAATTTTTCTTCATTCTATTCTTACTTTAGTTGATTTTTGGGCTATCAGAACATCTGTCAATTACAAATTAAATTTTCTATTTCTCAGTAAAATATGGGGATTTACAAAATATCGTAACTTATTGAATAAGTGATTTTAATGCAATCATAATCTGGCTATTTTGTCTGTATTCAGAGAAAATACGGGGAAAATACGGGGATTTAATACCTTAATTATTCTCCTTTTTTTGCTAAAGTATAAGTTGTTCCTTTGAACTGCCCTTCTTTGTCCAACACACCTTGTTCTGCTATTGCAACCCCGATAATACTATGATTTTCAGCAGAAGTAACTGTTTTTTATTGTTTCAGACTAATGACCATGTCTATGTGCATTTAGCATCACCGTTTCACAGTATATTCCATTTGCGGGAGCGTTCACTGTTGCCCTGCCACAAAGTGAATGCGGGAGCAAAGACTGCACGAAAGTCTATGTATTATGTGTTGTTTTTTTATTTAATCTTTATTGTACAAGCTTTTATATATTTAAAGTCATCGTCGAACTTGTTTACATCGTATTTATTCATGACCTCATCTGTTGAAACGTTTTGTTTAATTAGTTTACCTTTAGCGTCAAGATAATACCAAATGTTATTCTTTTTTGATACAAATTTGTCGATATGCTCTGAATCTAACATAAATTTATCAAAATCATAAAATAAAGAATCATATTCAAATGGAATAATAATTTCATTTCGTGAGTTTATTACACCATATTTACCGTTTCGCTTTACTTTTATTGTTACTTTCGAGTAGTAATACAATAAGTCATATTCTGTTGGAATAATTATATTTCCGTTATTATCAATAATTCCAGTTTTCCCATTTCTTGAAACATAATGTCCTTTTATATTTGTCTCACAAAAACCGGAGATAGCTTCATATTTGATAGGAATTACAATTTTATTCCTGGAATCTATAGTCCCTAATAATCCGTTTTTTTGTACAATAAATGTGTCTTGTCCTAACTGATTTTTATTTAATGTTTCTTGTATTTGTTCATATTCAAATGGTATGACCACTTTATTCTCAAAGTCAATAACGCCCCAATGTTTGCCTTTTAATGCAAATGCATATTTGTCTGTCGTTGGAGATCTAATTGAGTCGTACAGATAATTGATTTTACCGGCATAATTTACAAAACCAAATTTACCATCACTTTTATATATTCCTTTTCCATTATGCAGTCTACCAGTCAGGTTTTCATTTGGTTGTCCGAATGAAGAAGCTGTCAAAATCACGAGTGAAAATATTGTTAGTATTACTTTCATTTTTCATTTTTTAAATTACGCCCGAATTATGGGCATTTTCCGTCACCGTTTCACGGGATGTTCCATTTGCAGGAGCGTTCACTGTCGTCCTGCGACAAAGTGAATGAGGGAGCAATCCACGATAGCTATCGGGGCTGCTAAATGCATGTCTCCTAATAATGCAAATAATGTATATCAGCAGTATATTGTTTTTTACAATCCTTTACCAAGAAACCAATTATAACCGTATATGTTTTTATATTCAGTTGGGACATCTTTTAGTATTGTCTCCTTAGCACTTTTTGAAGCGTAGGGTAATCTGTCTGATTTCAAGTAGTGTCCCTTTCTTCTAATGTCTGGGTAAATATATTCAACGGTGTCTACTTTCAATCCGTTCCATTTAAATTTGTTTAATTCCGTTTCACCTGGTTGACCATAACGTACTCCTCTTATGACTTTCTCTTTTGCAGAAAATGTCGGATTTATAAACTCATAACTTTGAGAGAATGTCCCATTGTCGGCATGAAGTAAATAGACAATATAAAAGTTCTTTAAGCAACAACCATTATTTCCATACCAATATTTCCATACCAATTTACTAAGAAGTCTTTTTGTCCATCGCCGTTCACATCTTGAATAGTATCATTTACGTAGGTCAAGTTTGATTCTTCATGTGTTATTACTTTCTCGAATTTGTTATCTCGTTTTATGTAAACGTCAATATTAATCAGAGAAGGACTATTTCTATGGATAATTAAGTATTTGTATTTGGTTGAAAAGAGAGTGTCCATTTTCATTGTTGTCGTTACAATAAAATTACTATCAAGTTCAGAATCAAACTCAAGTGTAAATGATTTTAAGTCTATGTTTCGTGAAGCAATAATTAACGCTTTGTCTAAAACTTTACTAAGTCGAATACTGTCAAATCTATCCTCTTCTTCAATTTTTCTTCTTTTTTCAATTCTCTCTTTTTCCCTTTTTTCTAATTTTATCTGAGTGGATTCCTGTTCATTACTCGATACAATTCTATTGTCGATTGGTTGTCCAAACGAGCAAACTAATATCATTAGTCCTATAGTCGATATGATTACTGTCTTTTTCATTTACACAATTACTGCGAACATTTATATATGCTTAGTTGGAGTTTGTGTATATTCAGGAAACTAAACATATATCGCATTTTTCCCATCCATAAAAATATAAACTAATTATATGTTCAACTGATCATGTCTCTCATTGAAATTTTCATTCCCAATTCCTGTACTTTCAGGATTTTCAATTCATTAACTGATCATATCCGCTTCAAAAGTACGAAAGCTTTTTAACAACTCCAACTATTTAGATAACTATTTTAATAAAATGAAAAAATACTGTTTTTATGCTCAATTTAATGAATTTAAAAACCCGTCCTGATATGTTTATCGGGGCGGTTTTCAATAGGGTAAGTGTATATTTCTTATAATTCTGATGTTGAAAGTGAGGAAGTTTTAGATCAACTGTTTTATTGTTGTTTGAATTGTTTTTCCCGAAAAGAATAGCAAAGAAGTTGAACTCTATTTATATGAGGGGTAATTTCAGTACTGTCGGTTTTATTTAGTATAAGTCAGCTATCCCAACCGTATTTATGGGTTTTCTAATGTTAGTTTTGGCTTGCCATTTCTTTTAATACCTGATATATCTCGAAGAATTGCATAGTTGTTTCAATCATGAATTTTTGTAATCTTTAATTCAGTTCGATATGCATTAGCAAATTGGCGAAGTGCAATAAATGCACACACAATTTGAATATTATTTTCTATAGTTCTTTCACTCCGTAATGCGATCGCTAACATTGTAACACTTTGTTCTATAAAGGTATAAGGTAACTTGCGAGTTCCACCCCAACTTGCTGTTCCTTATTGGAATATCAAGTCAAACCCATTGTTCCGGAAAAGCAATCTCTTGTAAATCCGAGCAGCCGACTCCACCATTTCTTCATTTAATGAGGGGCATATCCTAGTAACCGGGGATTGTTCTCAATCAATTTAAAAACTCCTTAAATTCTTTATCTAATCCATAATACGATATTTTATATTTATTCATTTCTGTTTTAAAAAGAACTTTAACTTGTTCTATTTCTAAATTGTATTCTATTCCCGCTTTCCATGCTTTCCAAACATTTTTCGGAATTCTATTTTTAGATCTCCATAAATACTCCTCAGCACAAAGATTGAAATAATCAATTATCAATTTTTCTTCATCAACGTTTAAACTTTCTGATTCAGTATTTTTGACTTTTGTGATATCCTTCTTTATTTTTTCTTTCTCTATATACCTATATTTATTAAAAATATCATTCAATTTGTCATTATAACGTTGATTAAAATGAATAAAAAGGTTCATAAATGTATTATCATTTTCAATTTTGTATTTTATAACACCTAAATAAATTGTTGCGATGGATCCAATTATTCCAAAGAATAGTTCGGTCCTTACTTTTCCAAATAGAAACAATAAAATAGTAGCTATAAATAATATAGCTGTCACAATTGATATAAGATTTCTATTAACCCAATTTTTAGTTTGTAACATAATAATTCCTATTTCATTTTTTTAATATAATTGATAATTTCTTAGTAAAGTTGAATATTATCCACTAATAAATTAAATGTGCACATTCTCACATAATTATCATGTCCGATTAGACTGAGTATATAAATTATTTACTTTTATATATTAGTATTTCTATTTCTTTGGCAATACCAGAATTTAGTTTCCTTAAATTCGGTATTTGTTTTAATGCTTTTTCTTTATTTCCAGTAATTATGTTAAGTAGACACATTTCAAATAACGCATCCTGATCTTTTGGTCGTAATTTTAAAACCCTTTCATATGAAGTTATAGACAAATCAAATTCTCCAATATCTTCGTATGCCATTCCTATAGCAAAATTTATTTCTGGATTATTTGGTGAAAGTCTTAGTGCCTTCTCTAAAATAGATATTTCTTTCTCGAAATTTTGCGTATCGTAGTAAATTCCACCTAGTTGTATATAGGCTGCTACATATTTTTCATCTATAGAAATTGTCTTTACAAAATTTTTAATTGCTTCATTATATTCTTTTTTATTATATTTAATTACTCCTTCTGCAAAGTAAATATCGGAGCTATCTTTGGAATATTGATTACCTGGTCCTTTCACCTTTTCAATATATTTAACAGGAATGGCAAAATTCAGATTTTGAGCTATTTCATCTTTTGAAGTAGGTAATATTGAACTTGAGGTAATTCCAATTAAATTACCCCACCTATTAAACAGTCCACCACCACTATTTCCAGATGAAATTGATGCTGAAAATTGTATTAACTCAATAGTACCATCTTTTCTGCGTGGATTACTAATTGTACCTGCAGAATAACTTTTTTCTAACCCAAATGGTGAACCTAATGTGAAAATTTCATCTCCATTTTTTAAATCTTCAATGTCTTTATATTTATATTTATTTTTTATTTTAATAAAATTCACATCTTTTGCTTCAAATTGCAAAATAGCTAAATCGAGTGCTTTATTAATGCCAATTATTCGTTTAATATCGTAATATGCACCTGTTGTCATTTTTGCCCTAATATTAAACCTATTTGCAATCACATGGTAATTTGTAACAAGTTCCCCATCTGAACTTATAAATACTCCACTTCCAATAGCAATATTTTTATTTCCTTTGTCATAAGTTAATATTGTTGCAACAGCCTTTGAATTATTTTCTATAATTTGTTTATGATAAATATCTTTACAAAATTCAAATCCTAAAGCAGCAATTATCGCTAAAACAATTGCAATAATAGTTTCTTTAAAGAATTTTTTAAAAAACTGGATGCAAGTTCTGATTATATTATTTAATTTCATACCATATAATATTAGATGTTAATTTACTTGGTTGATATTATTTCACAAAAAAATTGACTTTATTTAATTTAATGCAAGTAATATTTTTAAAAATATAAGCGGTTAGACCTTCATCCTGCCTGATATACAATTTATTTAAATGTTCCAATAAGTATTGTTTGTCATTGAAATTTTCAATTTAAATTCCTATATTCTTATGATTTTCTATCCATTACATAGTTATAACCGCTCCAAAAGTACGAAAGCTTTTAAACAACTCCAACTATTTAGATAAATATTTTAATAAAAGAGAATAAAACTGTTTTTATGCTGAATTTAATGAATTTAAAAAACCGTCCTGATCTGTTTATCGGGACGGTTTTCAATAGGGCAAGTGCATATTTATTATTATTCTGATGTTGAAAGTGAGGAGGTTTTAGTTCCTGTTTTTATCGTTGTTTGATTTGCTTTAACCGAAACGAACAGTTCCGAAACGGTATTTCGGAACTGCAAATATATTGTATGTTTTTTGCACATAGTATGCATTTTAAATTTCTTGCTGTTATAAATCAACTTATTTAAATTCAGTATTTTGTATAGTGATTGATTTATCTTTTTTGTGGTTTCTCAAATGCTTTCGGTTGTTCATCAATTAAGCAAAAGATTATTTCAAATATTTTCGATTATCTATATCTTGTAAAACTTTCATTTGTTGAATAGCAATTTGATTCAGTTTTATTAATCTCTCACTTTGAGGAATGCTTTCGTTAATAAATATAGCATTGATATTTTCCATATTTGACAAACAAATCAATTCATTTATTGAAGCATAATCACGGATATTTCCTTTTAGTTGAGGATTTGCATCTCTCCATTGCTTTGCCGTTTTTCCAAATAATGCCATGTTTAAAACATCAGCTTCATTTGCATATACAATTGACGTTTGTATTGGTGTTAATTCGACAGGTATTAAATTCTGCTTTATAGCATCCGTGTGAATATGATAATTTATTTTTGCAAGTTCTCGTTTTGCCGACCATCCAATTTGTTTCTGTTCATCCTCTTTTAGCCGTTGGAATTCTTTAAGCAAATAATGTTTGAATTGAGGTGAAACCCAAGAGGCAAATTCAAATGCAATATCTTTGTGTGCATAAGTTCCTCCATATCTTCCAGCCTTGGCTATTAAGCCTTTAGAATTCGTTTTTTCGGTCCACTGTTTTACAGATAAAATGAATCTGTTCAATCCTGCTTCGTTTTTAATTCCCTCGAATTCGAGGGAATTAAAATCTGCATTTTACATTTCCTCCCAAATTCCAGGAAACTCAATTGTATTCTTGTTTCTTAACCATAATGAATTTAAAAAACCGTCCTGATAGGTTTATCGGGGCGGTTTTCAATAGGGTAAGTGGATATTTCTTATAATTCTGATGTTGAAAGTGAGGAAGTTTTAGATCAACTGTTTTATTGTTGTTTGAATTGCTTTTCCCGAAACGAACATTTCCGAAACGGTGGTTTCGGAAATGCAGTTAAATTAAACACTTACGATTTGAAAGTTAATCCTCCTTTTTAAATAAGCAAATAAGGTTTGGTTTGTTGGGTGCAGGTTTCTATTAAGGTTGAATACCTGTAAATAAGGTTTTTAAATTATAAAACCTTATTTTTATTTGTCAACCTTCATAGAAATAGAGACACCTACAATCCATACCTTATTCCCTTATTTTAACTTTAAGTTTCAATTTGTAAGCATTTGACTTTTAAAATCCTGTTTTTACTCAACTTGATGTTCCAGATTGGAATATCAAGTCATATTCTTCATTCGTAAGTTGAAACATGAAATCATTGGGAAATCTCTCAGCATTGCGTTTTACAGCCTTATTCAAATTACCTGTTGAAACTTCATACAACAATGCAAGGTCTTTATCAAGAATAACCTTTAATCCCCGTATTTCGTAAATTTTGTTTTGAATGATTTGTAATTCCACATAAATAGTATTTTACAATTTACCCATTTCACTGTCTTTCTGATTGTTCAAGGATATTTAAAGATGCAAATAATATTTTTTCTATAAAGTTTTAATCCAAATTTCTGTATTCTCATGATTTTCAATCCGTTTACTGATTATATCCGCTCCAAAAGCACAAACTTATTTTACAACTTCCACCAGTTTAAGAATTTATTTCAAATAAATGTAAAGAACTATTATGTAATGTTGATTTATGTGTTTTTTCGTACGGGTTTCATCCCTGAATAGCGCAAGGTCTGAACGAAGTGGAGACTTGTGCTGGGAATTAGTGCAGTTTATAACTGAAATATTGCAATAATCAACAAGGTTCAATGTCAACCGATCCTCTTATTGGATAAATCAATAGTTTTTTTAACCTGTTATTCGTTGTTCTTCCTCCTGTCTATCCACTATCTTACTCTGAGTACCGTCCGGTGACCGTCAGATGATACAATGTGTTTGCACTATAATCCCTTTATAAAATACCTTGCTTTATTTAATACTCATTTTATTTATATGCTGATAGGTTATGACCTTAATGTCCCCTTTTTCATCCAAGTTTGTTTAATGAAACATTGTCAGTTGAGTTATTTTAATGTTGAGTTATTGATCAACACCTTTAACTGTTGAATGGCAACCTTATTAAGTTGTAACAATCGGTTGGTTTGAGGTATTTTCTGATCAATTAGTACTGCATTTAAGCTCTCAGGATTCATGAAATGTTTCACAACTATATCTCCAAACTCAAAAATTCATGAGCTGGTATCAGTTTCACTTTTATGCCATTACGTTCAAAAGTATCAGATTGATGATGGGTAACGATTATTCCCTCCGTTAAACCGAAAAATGTCATGGCTACCACAAGTCCATTATATTCTCGTTCAAAATTATCATTATCAATAATATAACATACTTGTATTGCCTTTTCGATTCTTTCGTTCCTTTTCACAACAAAATCACATTCACCTTTTTCCTTAAAATAAAAGATTTCTTTGTACGATGCTCTTAAATGAAGAAAAACCAGATTTTCTAATTTTCTTCCATTGTCTTGCGAAAACGAAGAAGTAAGGGTACTTACAATTCCCAAATCAAGAGCATACACCTTTTTGGGATTACGCATTTGAACTTTATACGAATAGTTAAATTGAGATACCAAATCAATAAGATAAGCATTCTTCAAATGTGAAAAGTATTCCAACACACTTGATGCGGATTTTAAGCCTATGGTCTGTGTCAGTTTATTTGCCGATACCGGGCAACCAATATTCGAGAGGAGAAAAATAGTCATTCTTTTAAGTGTTTCTACATCCTTTATGGCATAACGGATAGCTATATCGCGTATCAAAATGTCGTTAACCAAACTAAGTATAACCTCTGTTACATCACTTTTTACATAATCAGGAATGCCTCCCTTTTTTAAATACAAGTCAACTGATGCTGGAAGAAACTCGAGTTGTTTAATAGAACAGAACTCAACAAAAGAAAATGGAAACAGTTCGCTAGACAATTGCCTTCCGTAAGGTGAGTCCCTAATTCGACACTTAACAACGAAGCATTGGAACCGGTAATGTAAACTTTAAAACCTTCGCGCAGTAACTGATGAATAAACATTTCCCAGTTTTTGACTATCTGAATTTCGTCAAAAAAAAGTAAATTTACATGGCGTTTTAGTATTTCTGTGTGAAGTCGATTAAAATCATCTGTTTCAAAACTATTCAATCGTATGTCTTCCCAATTTAGTTAAATGGCTGTCTGTTGTTTCTTCTGTAATAGCTGTAACAGCAGGGTGCTTTTTCCTCAACGGCGAATACCTGTGATAATTGTAGCATAATTTTCCACCTCGGGTATGCTTTCCAATGCCGTTCGTTCAATCCCTTTGGGTTTATGCACAAAATCATTGGTTTGTAAATCAATAATTTCCGATAGTTCTTCTTGTCTGTACATCGTCTTTTTTTTTTAAATATACAATATGTTTTGTTGTCAGCAAAAGATATTTTCCAATATCATCAAAAGATATGCCTATTACCCCTGTACCTCCGTAAATCTACAATCTAATTCAACTATACAAATAGTCCTGTCTATCAGTTGGATTTCCAATCCCAATTCCTCTATTCTCAGGATTTTCAATCCGTTAACTGGTTATATCCACTTCAAAAGTACGAAAGCTTTTTAACACCTCCAACTATTCAGATAACTATTTTAATAAAAGAGAATAAAACTGTTTTTATGCTGAATTTAATGAATTTAAAAAACCGCACTGATAGGTTTATCGGGGCGGTTTTCAATAGGGTAAGTGGATATTTCTTATAATTCTGATGTTGAAAGTGAGGAAGTTTTAGTTCAACTGTTTAATTGTTGTTTGAATTGCTTTTCCCGAAACGAACAGTTTCGAAACGGTAATTCGGAACTGCAAATGCAAATATATCTTAACTTTCAAATTCGTGTATTTTTTGGCACAATATTGTATATTTTACAGTCTTACACTTACTCTTAGCTAGTACATGTTTGGTTTTAAAATCAAAATACGAAGTATTTTCTTATCCGTAATTTATCCGTTTAATTAGTGTACATCCGCGTTCTATTCTTTATTCTGGTTTGTCCAGGTTAGGATATTGAAAATAGATCTTAATACAAAGAGTTTTTTAATCAGTAGCAACAATTTTTAGTGTTCCCTGCTACCAAGAGCTTGCACTGTCCGGTGTTCGGCGAATAATTCTGGTCTCGGTCGTTGCTAAAAGAAAATCTACTGATTTGATGGTTACACCCCATCTTGATGTTCAATTTTGGAATATCAAGTCAAATTCTTCATTGTTAAGTTGAAACATCAAATCATCGGGAAAACCGTCAGCATTTCGTTATACAATATATTCAAATTACCTGTTGTTACTTCAACCATTATTCTGATAATTTCAACCTATTTCATTTATTTACATATCATTCATTGACAAGCCTGTTATACGAATTTCAAATCCTTTTAATTCACCTGTAGCCTTCTCAAAAGCATCGAATTTAGATGTAAGGGTACTTAGATTGATTTTATCTGCATTCCGTTTTATTTCAATGATATTAGCCTTATTATTTATCTCATCAATAGCTAAAAGGTCAATCTCTGTTTCGCCTTTCCTATCCCAGTATCCGCCAAGTCTGGTATACTTGTTTTGTTCCATATACTTCGTTTTAAAATAACGCTCAAGCATCTTTCCACTGAATGTACTGAAATCGTGACTGATAATTGACTTTAACTGGATAAAACCTCCTATTTCGATGATATAACTGTACTTATAAATAAACCGGAACCAAAAGGATAGGAAATTATCTTCGATGACATAACGTACATTTTTAGTTTCAACTTTCGAGAATAACGGAGTATTTTTCGAAATGATCCCATACCCATTCTCTAATTTTGTCAGATAACCCCCTATTTCGCGATTTACCACTGCTTCTATTTTTGCTCTAGTGTTTTCACCCCGGGCAATGCAGGATAATATACTGAAATAAACAGCATATTCTTTCCCGAATTCTTCGATCAGTATATTTTTTCCTTCATTGATAAAGGTAGAATCTTCATTTACAATATAATCAAGCATGGTTTCCAGCGTGGTAGCTCCGTTATCCATCAGTAACTGAACATATTTTGCCACTCCGCCGGTAAAAGCATATAAAGCAAGCAAATCGTCGGGAGTATAGTTCTTGTTGTAATCATACAGGATTTCTTTTAATACAGTCGTGTTAAAAGGCAACAACCTCATCATAGCCGTTGCTCTGCCAAACAGGGGTTCTTTTGCATTTTGAAAGATCTTGTACATCAACGAATTTATTGAACCGCTTACCATCAGATTCAATTTACTCCTGTCCTTGTATATGTCCCAATAGTGCTGCATATCGCTGTAAACGGAAGGAGCAACATTATAAAACTCCTGAAATTCATCGATAATTAGATTAAACGACTTTTTAGTCGACAGTTTCATAATGTATTCAAAAAGTTTTGCAAAACTGCCTGACTCTCCAAGGACAGGTTCACCCAGTTTTTCAGCTATCTCCTGCTGAAAGTCCTGACATAAAAAACTTTCGGCCTTGCGTGCCACAAAAAAATAGAGTGTGGGCATACCTTCCGTTGCATTTAATAACAGTTGTGTTTTCCCTATACGCCTACGACCGGTTACAACTGTCATTTGTGCACTTTGTAACGAACGCTGTTGTATATCTCTCAGGCGTGCTATTTCCAATTCCCGGTTATAAAATTTCATGTGTTCAGATAGTTTGTTTGTTTATCTTTTCTACGAAACGAACAGTTCCGAAACGGTGGTTTCGGAACTGCAAATATATAGATTATTTAAAACATATCATACTACAAAGAGTTTTATTATCAGTAAGAACAATTTTTAGGGTTTCCAGTTAACAAGAGCTTGCTCTTCCTATATACGGCGAATAACTCCAGTCTCGGTTGTTGCAAAAGAAAATCTATTGATTTGCTGGTACAACCGCATTTTGATGAGACTATTTAAAAAGAAATGCAGTTAAATTAAACACTTACGATTTGAAAGTTAATCTGCGTTTTTCAACTAAGCGAATAAGGTTTGGTTTGTTGGGGTACTGGTTATCTCTTATGTAACTTGAATGTAAGTGTCTGAATATATGTGCTTATGACCCCCTGCCCCCAAATGGGGGTTCATGATTAGTATTGTTCTATTTAAACTCAACTAATCACTTGTTTTTTATCAGAAACTGCGTCTTACTCCCCCATTTGGGGGTTGGGGGGTCAAAGTCTCAGATTAGCATTCATCTCATTAAATATTTTAAATCGATTTATGGTTGATTTCATATCCAGTTATTTTTATTAGGGCTTATTTTTTATATATTGAGGGACTATTAAGGTTTAATATCTGAAATTAAGGATTTTAAATTATAAAACCTTATTTTTATTTGTCAACCTTCATAGAAAAAGAGACACCTTCAACCCAAACCTTATTCCCTTCTATTTCAACTTTAAGTTTCAATTTGAAAGCATTTGACTTTTTAAATCTTATTTTACACAACCTCTGAAGTCACAAATTGTGATATCAAGTCAAATTCTTCATTGGGAATGAAATTATCGGGGAATCTGTATGCATTGTGTTTTACAAACCTATTTCTTTGTAGATCACCTTATTACTTTTTAAACTTTTTAATATACAGTTTTTTTGCAGGGGTGGTTGTCTTGACTTTGTGTTACTATAGAAAGAATAATATTACGCTACCGGCTTTGTGATCTCTATCCGTAGGCCTAATGCATTGACAATACGGTAGAATGTGGTTACATTAGGACTTGTTAATCCATTTTCAATCCGTGAAATAGTTCCTTTATTTACTCCAATACGGCTTGCCAACTCAATTGTGTTATTTTTACTTCTTTGCGTGCATCGTGCAAAATTTGAGCAGTATAAAAAGCGTATGCCTTTTCGTCAAACTTTGCCCGTTCTACTGTACCGGATGCGCCAAACTCATTGTCAAGTTCTGCACTGATATCATATATCTTCTTTTTGCTCATAATACTCTTTTTTAAGCTTTAACGCTTTTCCAATTTCGCTTTCAGGGGTTTTCTGTGTTTTCTTTTGTGTTCTTAGTTGTTTCTATTGTACTATGTATTTTGTGTTTGTGTTTTCTATTGTGTTCTATGTGTCTATTGTACTCTGTATTTTGTTTTTATTGTGTTCTCTTGTGGTTTCTCTTGTGTTTTTCTATTGTGTTTTTCTATTGTGTTCTATGTGTCTATTGTGGTTATGTATTTTGTTTTTATTGTGTTCTCTTGTGGTTTCTCTTGTGTTTTTCTATTGTGTTTTTCTATTGTGTTCTATGTGTCTATTGTGGTTATGTATTTTGTTTTTATTGTGTTCTCTTGTGGTTTTTTTTGTGTTTTCTACTGTGTTTTCTATTGTGTACTATGTGTCTATTGTGGTTCTGTATTTGTATTTCTCGTGGTTTTTTTATAACTTATCTTTCATATCGATCTGGACACTAAATTCATTTTTATCACGTCTTAAAGTGAGTGATAATGTATTTTTGGTGGGAGTTTCAAATATCTTTCTTATTTCACCTATAGTCATTTGAAATGCACTTGTACCATTTACCTCAATGATTTCATCTCCCGTTTTAACTCCGGCTAAAAAAGCAGGCGAATTTTTCCACACATCCAGGACCTCCGTTAATGTAAAATACTGCGAAACCTGAATGATTTCAATTCCCGCTACATTATAAGTAAACTGTTTTGTGAAAGTAGAATTTGGTTTGAAATAAAACTTTTTCTGTTTATAATCAATAAAGATATTGAAACGGCTCAGGAGTTGGCTCCCGATGGTACCATCCCTTTTTGAATTCAGGATAATTCCTGCAATCGTTGATGAATCGGGAAATGAAACAATCGGATTCTTTATACAAAAATCTCCGAAACAAATCTGAGGGATATGTCCGTATTTACCTGTAATAAGGCCGTTTAATCCTTCACCAATCGTTCCCGGAATCCATTTAGCGGGAGTTTGAACCGATTCTTTAGTCAACGTTTGAAACCATGCGTTTAATTCGGCGCCTGTATCAAGCAACATTTTTACTGATTTACGGGTGCTGTCCGGTTCTAATACTGTCAGGTTGACAAACATTTTTTGTGATTCTATCGTAACAGGCAACATACTATATCCTTTTGGCATTTCAAAAGTGGAAGGATCGTACATGCGAATCCGTTTACTGCTATAATTAATTTCGACAGTATAATCCTGAAAAAAGTCTACTCCGATAAGGCCATTAATCCTGGTTCCGGAGTGTTTGGATAAATTAAAAATGTCATTCTTCAGTACATAGACTGTTTTAGATTCCATCTTAAATTTACCGGTTTTCAGCGTATTCGAATTGCTGGTATAAGCTTCCAAAAGATTGCCTCCCCCAAGCCCCATTAATTCTTTTACATCGGAATAATTAAGTGAAATCCTGTCGCCCTGATCAAGTTCGGTGATAATGGTATTTCTGATTCCTGAATCCAGGATCAGATTAAGAGGTGAAGAATCGTTTATCTTTACATGTAGAATCACATACGATCCTACTATTTCAAACGGAATCGAATAAATACTTTTGGGTTTATTCGTTGCTGTAATATTTTCAACGAAAAAACTGATAATAACAACCAGCACCAACCAACATACATGTGTTTTTGGTACCCGTAATCTTTTCATTTTTGTACGGTTCGGTTTTTTCATTTGGCAAAAGGTTAAGAAATGCACAAACAAGAAAGTACTAAATAATAGATTGACCTATTTATTAAAATGAGATATTTAATTGTTTCAATTATTTCTACTTTGACTGATTAAAATAATAAAAAATAAGACAAGATTAACAAGATTAACAGGATTCATATTATTCAATAATCTTCTAAACATCATAAATTTAATAGCTTTTTTGAATTATATCATTCCTTTAGGGCTCAATTGACATGTTAATCCTGTAAATCCTGTCTAATAAATAGAAACAGTCAAAGTAGAATTAAGGATTCATAGATAGTTAAAAGATCTCTTTTATCATCAACAAAATCTTAAATCTCAGCATCCTTCAATTATTAATTATTAATTAATTTTACCTGTCTTCTTAAACCAGTCAATCGCTTCTTTTATAGATTCTTTAAGTTCTGTTTCCTGAAAATTTAATTCTGTTTTTGCTTTCTGGTTACTATAGTATTCCCGGATAAGTAATTGCCGGATATTCATGGAACAAAGATCTGTTTTTATTCCGTATTTTCGGATGATATCACCTGCTTTTCCAAAGAATGTCAATAGAAAATCCGGAATCTCGATTATTTTCTGTTCATACTCTCCCACCTGCTTTTGCAAAGTATAATACTCTTTGAAGGAAAGATTAATACTTGAAGCTAAATACCGTTCACCATTTCTGCCCATTGTCAACGCGTTACAAACTGCTACTGCCACATCATGTGCTGCCACAAAATTTTTACCGCCTTTAGGAATAAGCATCAACTTTCGCTTATAACCCATCAGGAGTAATTTCCCCGAACCCGGTTTTGTATCATATTTACCCAGTATAAATGCCGGATTTATAATGATCATATGCCGGTTTGCTTTTCCGGAAGCTTCGGCAATTAAGCTCTCCGATGCTGATTTACTTTGCGCATAAAAAGATGCTGTAAACGGAAATTCAATCTTAAAACGTTCATCTGCCGGTTGTTGTTCAGTACCGGATCCTATCGTATTGGCGGTACTGATATAAACTATCCTGTTAATATTTAATTCATTTGCAATTCTGATGATTTGAGCAGTACCTTCTGTATTTATCTTTTTATACTCTTCGTAATGCAACAAACCGGGATCGGTTATTGCAGCAATATGAATAATAGCATCTGCTCCGGATGCGGCACTTATTAAGCAATCGTAGTCGGTAAAATCCCCTGTAGATACTTTTACTAAATTTAAATCAAAATATATGTTTTGTATACTTCTTACTATAATACGAACAGTATGCTGTCGTTTTAATAATTCCATCACCACATGATGTCCCAAAAATCCGTTTGCTCCTGTTACTAAAACGTTCATTTTTTAGTATTTAATAAGTTAAACAACAAAAGTAGCAAATTTTTAATACAATTTATTGATTGCGTAAAATAAGAATCATTTTTATAATTTGTATATTTGCAACTAAATCAATTTATTCCCAACAGAAATGGACACAAAAGTAGTATTAATTACAGGTGCAAGCGCCGGCATTGGACTAGCTGCTGCCGTACAATTAATGAACAAAGGAGTAAAAGTTTACGCTGCATCACGACGTGGAGGAGTTCCTCAAAAGGCTGCAAACGGGCCCGGAGAAATTATTCATGTCAAAATGGACGTAAACAAAGAAGCTGATATCTCTTCCGTAGTATCTCAGATCATTAAAGAGAACAAGAAACTGGATGCGCTGATATGTAATGCCGGAAACGGTATTGCCGGTTCGGTGGAAGATACTTCTTCGGAAGAAGTACAATACCAGTTTGATACTAATTTTTTCGGTGCTGTCAAAACAATCAATGCATGCATACCTGTTTTTCGTTCACAGGGTTATGGTAAAATACTTGCTACATCCTCTGTAGCTGGAATTGTCCCTATCCCATTCCAGGCTTTTTATTCTGCCGGAAAATCAGCGTTGTTAATATTCATGCAAGCGCTGGCTGTTGAATTGAAGCCTTTCGGAATTCAGTGCTGTTCAGTTTTGCCCGGAGATACAAAAACAAGTTTCACTTCCGCACGAAAATTCACATTGAAGTCGCAATCACCCGATTCGGTGTATGCAAAAACAATGAAAACTTCGGTTGGGAAAATGGAAAAAGAAGAACAAAACGGTATGGATGCCAATGATGTAGCGTCACGAATGGTACAGCAGATTATGAATAAAAAAATGAAAGTTATTGTTGTTCCCGGATTGCAATATCAGGTTATTTGTTTCCTTTATCCCAAATTACCTGCCAGGATGCGGTTATGGGTAGTAGGATTATTATACGGTTGAACCGGCTGATTTTTATAGAATCCCTTTAAAGAGTGAAGATTATTTCTTCACTCTTTTTTTTAATTTCAGTATCGGGTGTATTACCTAAAATTCTCTTTATTGTCTTAATGAAATGATTAGATCCCTTGATATTCATTAAATATTAGTGATGAACGATTAAATTCTAAAAATATTGATTTTTATTTCTGAACCCCTAAATATACTTCCTACTTTTTATATTTTTATTTTCATAGATATTGAAACAATAATATAATTATTTAATTTTAATTCTAGAATATAAACTGTTTAATTACAACGATTTAATATCATATATAAAATCTAAATTATTAAGAACCTAAAAAAATAGAAATTTCAGAAATTTTTCAAAACTTTTTTCTAACTCTTTTCAACAATTTAAATACATAAATAATTAATTAGTAAATAATAAGCAAATAAATAGTACATAAAATAATCCTATATAGAGTTATATTATTAACTGTTTATTATCTTTTTATGTCCTTTTTATGTCTTTATTTTTTTAAAAGTTTCAAAAGATATTTAAAACATTTTGAAAGTTTTAAAAAAGGAAAATTAATAATTCTATTTCCTTGATTTTTAAAATTATTCTGTATTTGAAATTAACGCTGAATAATTCTCTTTTCATAAAATAAAAAGTAAATTTTTGTATTAAATATATATTTTATCGATAATTACTCCGTAGGAGTATTCTGTACATAACCCCCAGTGAGTTTGCGAATCTGGGGGGTTATGAATGAAATAAAAAACAGAACTCTGTAAGAGTTCACCAACATATTCAATAGTTTATAATGTCTTAAATTGTAAATAATTATTGTGTCTTCCATTGTGACCTATTGTGTCTACTGTGGTTAATATATTAAATGGTAAATAGTAAATGAATAAATGGTAAATAATTATTGTGTCTTTCTATTGTGACCTATTGTGTCTACTGTGTTTAATATTTTAAATGGTAAATAGTAAATAGTAAATGAATAAATGGTAAATAATTATTGTGTCTTTCTATTGTGACCTATTGTGTCTACTGTGGTTAATATTTTAAATGGTAAATGGTAAATGAATAAATGGTAAATAGAGCCGCTCATATCCTATCAACAAACTGTTGAAAACTTAGTGAAAACCTCTGAAACAAATAGCATAACTTTATTTGGAAATAAAAAATTCAGTTCCGCTTATTCAATCTATTGATCCGACAAAATTAGTTAGCACTTTTTTTATAGTTTCTTTTTAACCTGTTTTTATAGTTTATGACCATCCGGAACAATAAAACTTTCTAACTTTGCAGTTATTAACAGCATGTTGATAAAATATATAATTTTCTTATATTCATAAGAATAATACGTTTTGATTTGTTTATAAAGCAACATACAAATTTAATAATGAATTGTACAAGCATTTAACGATAAATTTATCAACCTAATGAACACTCTATTATTATCTTCATAAAGTTTTTTGAAAAATTTAAAAGAATAATATAAATATAGATTTGATAACTCTGAACATGGAAACAACTAAACTGATAGATGCCATCAACAAACTGAAAAAAGAAAAGAATGCCGTGATAATGGCACACTATTACCAAACCGGCGATATACAGGACATTGCCGATCATGTGGGGGATAGCCTGGCATTGGCTCAATGGGCATCGAAAACCAAAGCTGATATCATTGTACTTTGCGGTGTACATTTTATGGGGGAAACAGCCAAAATTCTTTCGCCCACAAAAAAAGTACTCATTCCTGACATGAATGCAGGTTGTTCATTAGCCGACAGCTGCCCTGCGGACGAATTTGAAGCGTTTACAAAGGCTCACCCTGATCATACTGTCATTTCGTATGTAAATACCACAGCGGCCGTGAAAGCGCTTACCGATGTAGTGGTCACTTCGACCAATGCAAAGAAAATTGTGGATTCATTCCCCAAAGATGCGAAACTTATTTTTGGTCCTGACAGGAATCTGGGAAATTATATCAACTCAGTTACCGGACGCTCGATGATCTTATGGGACGGAGCATGCCATGTACACGAACAATTCTCTGTTGAAAAGCTGGTGAAACTTAAATCCGAACATCCCGGTTCACTGATACTCGCCCACCCTGAATGCAAGAAAACTGTTCTTATTATGGCCGACTTTATCGGATCGACACAGGCCTTACTGAATTATGCAACTGAATCGGATGCCACATCATTTTTGGTAGCTACCGAATCGGGTATATTACACGAAATGCAAAAGAGAAATCCCGACAAGGAATTTATCCCTGTACCGCCAAATGACAGTACCTGTGCCTGTAACGAATGTAACTTTATGAGACTCAATACACTCGAAAAACTGTATAACTGCCTGCTGAATGAAACACCGGAAATATTAATTGATGAAGAAGTACGGGTTAAGGCAGTAAAACCTATATTAAGAATGTTGGAATTGAGTTGATAATAATTGATGGAATATATTATTTTTAATATAAAATATTGTATTTTTGTACTATTACTCAATGAGAAATGGATAAAAATAAAGCAAGACAATATAAACCATCAACAATTAGGAAACTGGATACATTATCTGGTAATGAATGTGCTGAACCTAACTGTAGTAAAAAACTCATTGCAGAGGATGGTCAATCAATAATTAGTAAAATTTGTCATATTGAGGCTGCAAGTAAAGATGGACCAAGATGGAATGAAAATATGACAGATGATGAGAGAAGGGATTTTAGTAATTTGCTATTACTCTGTGATGAACATCATACAATTATTGATAACAAAGATAATGAAGATAAATATCCTGTTTTACTTTTAAAAAAGTGGAAGATTGACCATGAAGCTAAAATTCGTCAATTATTTTCTGATAAAAATATTCTTAGTAGAAATCCTTCTGCATTAAATATTATAATTGGATTCATTGGTAATAAGATTTTCGATGTTTTTAATTCAAGTGAACCTTTAAATGCACCAAATACTGAAGATAAAATACAATTTAATAATATAATACGTTTCAAACCAATAATTGAGGAATATGCTGTTTATCAAGGTAAGTTGAATAAACTTTATGAGGAAATTGAAAAACAGGGTTCAACTAAAAAAGAATTTGTACTTCAAAATATAAAAAATATCTATCTAAAAGAAAAAGGAAAATATAAGGATATAAATGAAATAAGAGAGAACGCCGATAATATAATTGAAAATATTCAAAATGAACTTTGGCAAATTATTGAAAAGACAAACAATCCTAATTCTAATTTGCCATATGAGGCTGTAGAAATTAGTATGTTAGTTATATTGGTAGATGCATTTATGCGATGTAATATTTTAGAAGAACCTCCAAAACATGATAATAAATAAAAATATTAATCCGGAAAGAGATTTGTATTATCTTGGAGGGAAGGTAATAGAAGTTCTTAATACGTATAATCAACAAGAAATAGATTATTTTGAATTATATATTAATTTAAATAAAGTGAATAAAATTTCAATAAATTTATATTCGCTTGTATTAGATTGGTTATTTATTTTAGAAGTTATAAAAAAAGGCAATAAAGGAGTAATAGTAAAATGTTTTTAAAACAACTAATCATACAAAATAAAAATACTATAATTAGAGATATTTCTTTTCATAAAGGAATAAATCTTATTGTAGATGAAACTCCTATAAAAAATTCACAACAAACATCAGGTAATAATGTAGGAAAAACAACCATTTTAAGACTTGTGGATTATTGTTTTGGAGCTGATGGAAAAAATATCTATCAAGATATTGAATTTAAAAACCAACCAAATACTACAATTGAAAAATTTTTAAAAGATAATGAAATAATAGTAACTGTTGTTTTGGTTGATAATTTAGATGGAGTTGTAAAAGAACAAGTTACTATTAGAAAAAACTTTTTGTCCAGAAATAAAAAACTTCAGGAAATAAATGGTGAAAATATTATAAATGATAAAGATTTCGATAAGAAACTAAAAATTAATATTTTTAAATCAGAAGTTGATAAACCAACATTTAGACAGATAATATCAAAAAATATAAGGGATGAAAAAAATAAAATGACGAATATTGTCAAGGTTTTAGATGCTTATACAAAACCGGAAGAATATGAAGCTCTTTATTTATTTTGGCTTGGAATTGATACTGATACTCATAACGAAAAGGAAAGATTATCTTTTGATAAAAAGAAGGAAGAAAACTTCCAAAAAAGATTAAAAAAAGAAGGTGAACTTTCTTTAATTGAACAACAACTTGCCTTTTTAAACGGAAAAATTGAGGAATTAAATAAGAGAAAAAATACTTTTAATGTCAATGAAAACTATAGTTTGGATTTAGAAAGTTTAAATCAGATCAAGTCTTTTTTGAACAGAAATGCAACTGAATTAAGTAGATTAGAAATTCGTAAAGATTTAATTAATGAAAGTAAAGAAGATTTACAACAAGAATTTACTCAAATTAATATTACACAAATAAAATCATTATATGAAAAGGCAAAATCTTTAATACCAAATATTCAGGTTTCTTTTGAAGCTACTGTCAAGTTTCACAATGATTTAATAAAAGAAAAATTAGAATATATTACAAAAGAATTACCAGAAATTGAGCAACAAATTAGAAAAATAAAATCAGAGATAAATATATTAAGACAAAAAGAAATAGATTTGGCGAATAAATTAAATAGTTCCGCTCAAGTTGACGATTTTGAAAAAGTAATTTTAGATTTAAACAAGCAATTTGAACGTAAAGGAAATTTAGAAGAGCAAAAAAGACTTTGGTTAAATTCACAAGTGAAACTTGCACAAATAGAGGATGATTTAAGAATAATAAATGAAGGTATTTCTTCAAAAGATAATCAGATTCAGAATAGAATAACTGAATTTAATAAGTATTTTTCAGTAATGTCAAATAGACTTTATGGTGAAACTTATTTATTAAGTACTCAAAAGAATGATAAAGGTTATGAACTTATTGTTACTAATCTTGAAGGAAATCCAAGCACAGGAAAGAAAAAAGGACAAATAGCTGCTTTTGATTTTGCTTACATTGAATTTGCTGATAGTCTTGATATTGAATGCCTCCATTTTATAATGCACGACCAATTGGAAACTATTCATGATAACCAACTTAATACAATAGTTGACGTTGCAAATACTTTAAATGAACAATATATAGTACCAATTTTAAGAGATAAAATACCGTCAAATATTGATATTAGTAGTTTTGAAGTTTTATCATTATCTCAAGATGAAAAACTTTTCAAGATAAATTAAAAGAAACTGGATATTTATCAGTTCAATTTGATTACAATGTTTTAAGGTTGTATTGTAATTCAACATTTCAAATGGAAGTAACAGCAAAAATAAACATATCCACTCCTGCCGGACGAAAAATAGTATGTGAACTGGAAAAACATAAGAAACTGGTAAAAATTACTTATCCTATTCCTTTAGGAGAGGATGGAAAAACTGAACAAACATATTCAGTAGAAGAAGTTTTTGAAGAATTAGATACTAAACTTAAAAAACATTATGGTATAACTGAATAAATAATTAATATACTCCATGGAAGTAACAGCAAAAATAAACATTTCCACTCCTGCCGGACGAAAAATAGTACGTGAACTGGAAAAACATAAGAAACTGGTAAAGATTACTTACCCGTTACCTGATTTTATTGATGTAGATAAAATATATACTCAACAAGAATTTGAAGATAAGGTGAAGGAAAAATTCAATGAAACATACGGTGTAAATTTTGATGACGTATGAAAAAATATTACATCGTTTATTCTGAACAAGCTATGAATGATGTTGATGATTTATTCTATTTTATAAAAATAGAATGTCATTCTCCAATTACTGCTAAAAAGTATATGATTGGAATATTTAAAACAATTAAATTATTATCAATTCAACCGGAATCATTTTCAATATCTGATAGTAAATCAACCCGGCAATATGGTTTTGACGTACGTAAAACTTACTATAAAAAAATTTCTATTATCTATTCGATTTATGGTGAATTAGTTTACATACACAGAATAATGGCAGGTTCATTAATAGTATAAAAAAGCGGATCATTGATTCGCTTTTTTAATTCCATTTTGAATGAAACACATGATAGTAAGGTCAAGAATAAATACCCTTAAAGGCTGTTAAACCTATTTTGAGAATGCCGGAATTGAGTTAAACTTATTCCAATAAAGTATTAAACCAGAAACAACAAGTTTTCTTCAATACATATTTTCTATGTTTGTTGTAAAAATTAAAAAATAAAATTTGCAGGTATAACATAATTATGAAAATTATTTTTAAATTTGCGTAGATAATATTTTTATTCATATAAAATATACAACTCTGTTTGATAATTAAATTATAAATAAAAATGAAATATAAAATTTGTATTTGTATTGCTATTTTATTCTTAAGTATCAATGTATTTGGACAAAATGAAACAACACTGACCAATACTACTGATTCCCAGGCGAAATCATTGAAGTTGTCGGATGACAATGAATTGAGAATAAATCTCTTAATGGCAATTGCAGGTTTACCGGAACTTAATTATGAACGATTTATTGCTGATAATATGGGTGTAGGGTTGGCTGTTGCTTTCTCATTGGAAACACCGGAGAACATGTCATTTAGGTCAATCATTTTACCTTATTATCGTCTGTATTTTGGAAGTAAAAAAGCAAACGGATTCTTTATAGAAGGAAATATGGCTATCGTGGGACAAAACGAAATTAGTTACATTAATTCTCAAGATGGAACTTCCTATTCACGCTCTTCAACCAATTTTGGATTTGGTTTTGCAGCCGGAGAAAAATTTCTTACCCGAAATGGCTTTATTGGAGAAGTATATTTAGGATTGGGAAGACTTTTTGGAGAGTCAATCAATGAAGTATATCCAAGAGTTGGTGTATGTTTAGGTAAAAGATTTTGATATATATAAATGTCTATGCATTAATAAAAAAAGCGAATCACTGATTCGCTTTTTTTATTAATAGAACACGATATTTTTAAGCTTTGATTGAACGTTAAAAAGAGTATTAAGAATGCCGTTTAAAATGATTGATTCATTTTAGCAGGTATTTTTTTTATGCAGAAAAAGTATTTATTTTCGTATAATATTGTGATATTTCAAAATCTGTAGCGAATAATAAATTAAAAGAACAATTTTTTGATATTTATGGAAACCGGGAATGACAAAGAAGAATTAATCAAGCTTATTAAAACAAATAAAGAAATTGTATACAAAATATGCAATTCGTATTGTTATAATAAAGACGACCGTGAAGATTTAGCTCAGGAGATTATCTATCAACTGTGGAGATCAGGCCACACTTTTCATGGTGATTTTAAATTTTCTACATGGATGTACAGGGTTGCTTTGAATGTAGCCATTTCATTTTACCGGAAAAATAAAAGAACACAGTCATTCGTTTCATTTACTGATATTAACATTGATATTGAAGATAGTACCGATGATTCTGAAAATGAATATGAACAACGAAGAAAACAATTACAGTTTTTTATTAATGAACTGAATGAGTTGGATAAAGCGTTGATAATACTTTTTTTGGAAGCAAAAAGCTATAAGGAAATAGCTGAAATTTTGGGCATTACAGAATCCAATGTCGCTACCAGGATTAATCGTATTAAAGATACTATGAAACTAAAAATTATAAACTCTAATAAACAGAAATATGGAAGATGAATATTTAAAAAATATATGGAATTCTGCTGACAATAAGATGGATGACTTAATAAACATAGACAAGAAATCCTTAGAATTTATACAGAATAAAAAAATAAAATCAACACTTAAATCCTTATTAATCCCTAAACTGGTTGGGATTGTGTTGGGATTAGGCTGGGTTTCGTTTATGTTTTTGCTGATTTATTTCTCAGTTATTTCTTCTGCCTTGTCTTTGGGTAAAGGTTTTTTCATAGGTTCAGTCAGTATGATAATGCTTATAACTGCTATCGGAGTTTTTTTATATGTAAAGGATATTTTTATCATCAGACAGATTGACCTGAGCGAAAGTATTACTTTTACACAGCGAAAACTGGCTGAAATCCAACTTTCAATTATGAATTCCGTACGCGTGTTGTGGTTACAGCTTCCATTTTATACTTTGTGGTATCTTAATTATGATTTGATTGTACATGGAAGTCTCATTTTTTATATTATTCAAATTCTCCTTACAGGTTCAACTGTCTGGTTGGATATCTGGTTATTCAAAAACATGATTGAAAAGAATTTAAACAAGAAATGGGTGCATAATTTTATGCGTGGATATGGTTTCTATAGAGCAAGACAAGCAATCGATTTTATTAGTGAAATAGATAATTTTAAAAATGACCAAGCCAAACCAATTTAATATACTATTTTGAATGTAAATTGCTACTGATATATTATTTGTAAATATTTAAACTGCAAAACTAAGATGCATATTCATTGCTAAAATTTTCATTTCCGTAAATTGCCAATAATAATTAATTCGAACTTTCTCCTATTTGAGGCATTATCAGTTATATATTAAGTTGTAGGAATTATTTTAAACATCTTCTTTTTTTTTCTTTTAATCATTGGGTTACAATTAAAACAGATGTTTTTTAGAAGTTTAATAATCTTATATTCTTATTAAACAAACTAAAACTGCATCGGAATAAAAAACAATCTGTTCAGATGTATTGTTAGGAATCATTGTAAATTCGAATAATTTTGAATAGTTTAAATCAACAATTTTAAAAATTAAAAATTATGAATACATCGTATATTTATCCGGGAGCATATACGTTAAACGCATATGTTACTATCAGAAATTGCAGTCAGGCAATTGAATTTTACAAAAAAGCTTTTGGTGCAAAGGAAAAGGAAAGGTTATTAACACCTGATGGAAAAATCTTACATGCCTCCATTGAAATTGATGGATCAGTGTTAATGTTGGCTGATGAAGATGCTATGATGGGACTGAAGAGTCCTGAATCACTCGGGGGAAATCCTTTGTCTCTTTGTTTATACGTGAAGGATGTTGACAAAGTATTTAAGAATGCAATTGATGAAGGTGCAAATGTTATTATGCCTGTTGGTGATCAGTTTTACGGCGACAGGTCAGGTACACTGGTCGATCCGTTCGGATACAGGTGGATGATTGGAACCCATAAAAGGGATGTAAGCCAGGAGGAAATGCAAAAGCTTTCGAACCAAATGTTTGAACAACAACACGCAGCTCAACACAATTAATTTTAATTAAGAAAAAGCGAATCATTGATTCGCTTTTTTTCGTTTTTTAATCCCCTTTGAGGGTCTGTGGTACTATCTTAAATAACATATAATTCCTACTTATCAACTCCTTCGTTTTCATTAAAAAAATATACCCTTTCCCTTTTATATTCGGTTTTTACTGTAACTAAATTTCTATTAGAATTATCAATTTGTTAATTTGTTATTTACTTTCATTTTTATATCTTAACTGATCCTTTTATTTATATGGTTATAGCCATATGAAAATGAAAAAAAATCGCTTTTATATGGATATAACCATATAAAAATATAATCATTCACTGAAATTCATCCATTTTGGTGAATCTATTCACTGAAATCAATGATAGATGTAGAATAGTTTTAAGTAAAGTTAATTCATAATCAGTATTTCATAGATCTGATAGACAAAAAAAACGGAAATTATTCCGCTTTTTTTATTTCATGCTCTGTCTGCACTATCTTAAATAATTTATCATTCCGCCTTATCAACTCCTTCGTTTTCATTGAAAAATAATTTCCCTTTTCAACTGTATCAACCGGTTTAAGTTCTACCCGTATTTCTGATACAATATCCTCATAAGCTCCTGTGGTATCACCGGTAATGAGAATTTCGTCCCCGACGGATAGGCTCTGTGCTTCGAGTAAGAATTCAGCCACACCCAATTTGTTGAAAAAATTAGTCACTTTTCCCACATATATTTTTTTGTGGGTAGCTGCCGAACCATAGGTGTTACTCCATTCGCCAAGACGCTGGCCAAGGTAGTAGCCGTTCCAGAATCCGCGGTTAAATACTTTGCTGAGACGTTTATTCCATTCGGCTGTTTTAACTTCGGAAAACGTCCCGTTGAGGCACGATTCAATGGCCTCCCTGTAACAGGACACCACAGCCTTTACATATTCTGCTCCACGTGCCCTGCCTTCGATTTTGAAAACCCTGACACCTGCCATCAGCATTTTGTCAATAAATCCAATGGTTTTCAGGTCTTTGGGTGACATAATATATTCATTGTCGATCTCAAGTTCAATTTCGGAATCCTTATCTTTAACAATATATTCACGGCGGCAGATCTGGTTGCAGGCACCACGGTTAGCAGACAGATTTTTCTCGTGCAGACTCAGATAACATTTTCCTGAAACTGCCATACACAGTGCACCGTGACAAAACATTTCAATCCTGACGGGCCTGCCGCTTGTACCGGTAATATTTTCCTCTTTAATGGAATGATATATTTCGGATACCTGGCTCATATTCAGCTCCCGTGCCAATACCACTACATCGGCAAAACGAGAATAGAACTTCAGGGCTTCCACATTCGAGATATTCAGTTGGGTTGAGAGATGGATTTCCACTCCAATGCTGTTGGCATAGATCAAAGCGGCTACATCGGAGGCAATGATAGCCGATACGTCCGATTCCTTTGCCACATCGATGATCTCACGCATTAACACAAGGTCATTGTCATACAGAATCGTATTGACAGTCAGGTAACTTTTTACATTATTTTCCTTACAAATGCCCACTATCGTACGTAAATCCTCTGTTGTAAAATTACTGCTTGATTTGCTGCGCATGTTGAGCTTTTCAATGCCAAAATAAACCGAATCGGCACCGGCTTTTATGGCAGCCGATAAACTCTCCCACGAACCGGCAGGAGCCATGATTTCAATATCGGAAGCCCCCAACCCCCCAAAGGGGGTTTTAATAACTTCGTCTGTATTATATTTAATATTCATTGTAGTTGGAATTCATTATCTGAAGCCCCCAAAGCCCCAAAGGGGGCTTTAATAACTTCGTCTGTATTGTTTTTAATTTTCATTGCAGTTGGAATTCTTTATTTTATAATTCCTTAATTCCCCCTTTGGGGGTTAGGGGGCTAAATTTTGGAGTAATTTTATCCATGTTAAAACTGACACCTAAACGAACCAGTTGATAGGGAAAATCATGTATTCCATATTCATATTGAGCGAAATAATTTATGTTTTTACACAGTTTTGTAATTTTTGCATTGTAAACCATAGGGGCATCGCCATAATCGCTTCCGTAATGGATATTCGTATGCATCCATCCCCAATAACCTGAGAAAGTGTTTTCCAGTTTCCATTTATCATTCCCAATGATAATTTTTCCTCCATACATAGGTGCATCATCCTGGGTACTTTGCCTTTCTGTATCCCAGCACATAAATCCGAAATTAACCACACCTCTTATTTCGTTAATAAAACTTCCGGTGGTATGAATTGATTTTCCAATTTCGGAATCAAAATAATATCCGGCTGTATTAAAATATCGTCTGTATTGTTGGTTTGTACCTGATGCTGTTTTAAGGGTTGAATTCACAATAATATCAGGAGTGTTGTCATTCTCCTTTAAAAGGAGAATCCTGGTTTGAAAATAAATATCCCCGTTGGCTATCCCTGCTGTATTCCCGTTCAGCATATTCCGTTCGGCACTAACCAGATCAGTCACCTGATAATGTTCCAGAATGGTCGACCATACTTTAAATGAAACCCTTTCTGGAATCAATGGAAACTCAATTTTAGCATAACCGTTTTCTGTCTGATCCCCATGACCGAAATAATAATCACCTGTCAGGGTGATCGTTGTTTTCGCAGGTATGGTGGCATCAGTGAATTCAGGTACCGGATTGGCATTGGGTCCGAACCAGGCCGTGGAATAGGGAGTTTGAACATCCTGTGCAAAAAGACTTCTAAAGCAAAGTATCAGTAGAAAGAGGATAGTATTTTTTTTCATAAAAGTCATTTTGTTATGGACGACAAAGATACGCAATTGTATTTTAATAGTAAATTGATTGTTTATCTGGTGAAATTCAATTTAAGTTTATAAAAATCAACCGAATTATACCTGCTACGTGATTCTTTTGTAATTGAAAGTAGTTTTTCTGTTTCCTTAAAATTATATCAGATATTTCAAATAAAAGATTATCAGCAAATTGACTTAAAATATAACTATACCCTAACCTGGACAAGCCAGAATTAAGAATAGAACGCGGATATACACTAATTAGGCGGATAAGATACGGATAAAAAAATACTTCGTATTTTGATTTTATCACAAAACATTTACCTGCTCAAATTAAAGTGTTATAAAGTGAAATACGGAATATTATACCAAAAAACACACAAATTTGAGAGTTAAGATACTAAATCCGAAGGATTTTAATGTGATTAGCCATATATGAAATGTATGGGAAAAAAGTAAATAAGTTGAACCTAACCCCGATAGGGGTTGAATAACAAAAAATAAAGCTTTAAAATTTGAAAAATCTATTGAAATATCCTTTAAAAGAGTATTTGATTGAATATGATGAGATATTTAGTTTTAGTTATTCAACCACTTCGTGGCTGGTGACTTGTTTCAATCATTTCCATGCATTTTATACATGGTTATTCATATTCAATTCCTTCGGAATTATAAAACAATGAAGTAAAAACACTTTCATTGGCTGCTGAAGCAAACTATCTTTTCAAATTGTATCATTTTAATATTCAAACTCTTCGAATTCTTTCAGTACGGCAATCGATTCATCTTTCACTAAAAAAGATTCTGTCTTTAAACTTTTTTCAAACAGGATTCGTTTCCGGAGTTGATTATAGCTGACCAGTGCATCGTTTATATACCTGTTACGTGACTTTTTGGTAATTGAACGTATTTTTTCTGTGTCCTCAAAAATCACGTCTTCTGTTTTTTAATGATATTGTTTTCATAATTTCATAATTTCATAATTTCATAATTTCATAATTTTGATGATAAAAGTATATTCTGTTTGTAAATTTTGCAAGTATATATAAAAACTATTTACAAATTATTTATAAGAAAAAAATTTCAGATATTTAAGGTTATTAATCACCCGGAATCTAAATATCAGCTCTCAATTGTCAAATGTCAATTAAATTTCTACCTTTGCATTCCCTTTTTGCATAAAAATGAAAATTTCCAACATAGAATTTCCAGATAAACCGTTGTTTTTAGCTCCTATGGAGGACGTTACCGATCCGGCATTCCGCATGTTGTGTAAACGTTTCGGGGCGGATTTGGTTTATACTGAATTTATTTCGGCCGATGCACTTATACGCAGTGTGAAGCGAACCGAACAAAAACTGACAATGTATGATGCCGAAAGGCCGGTTGCCATTCAACTGTATGGCCGTGAAGCGGATGCTATGAAAGAAGCTGCTATCATTGCAGAAGAAGCTGGTCCGGAAATAATTGACCTGAACTTTGGTTGTCCGGTGAAGAAAGTCGCCGGCAAAGGGGCAGGAGCAGGGCTATTAAAAGACCTACCTAAAATGCTCGAAATTACAGCTGCTGTTGTTAAAGCGGTGAAACTTCCTGTCACTGTAAAAACACGCCTTGGATGGGACGAAGACAGCCGGGTTATTGTGGAACTTGCCGAAAGATTACAGGATTGTGGTATAGCTGCACTGGCAATTCATGGACGTACCCGGGCGCAAATGTACAAAGGGGATGCGGACTGGACACTGATAGGGGAGGTGAAAAATAATCCCCGGATGCATATTCCCATTATCGGAAACGGAGATGTCACAACTCCTGAACGGGCTGCCGAATGTTTCGAACGCTATGGAGTGGATGCTGTAATGGTCGGTCGTGCTGCCATTGGGCGACCATGGGTCTTTGCCGAAATGAAGAGGTATTTTGAAACAGGTGAAAAACCACAAATCCTTACTTTCGACGAACAAAAAAATATCCTGAAAGAACATATTTTAGCTTCGGTAAGATGGCTTGATATAGGACCTGATATCCCCATTGAAAGTGTAAGCAACCAACGGCTGAAAGGGATTATTCATTCACGCAGGCATTTGGCTTCAACCCCTGTTTTTAAGGGCATTCCGAATTTTAAAGAAACCCGTATCGCCATGCTTCGGGCCGATACACTCCCTGAACTTTTCGCGATCATAGATTCTGTAACGAATCCGGATATAGAAGTATTAAACAGATTGAGTTGAATTTACTATTTATTCATTTACTATTTATTCATTTACTATTTACCATTTTAAGTAATTAATAATTAAAAATTAATAATTAATAATTGCCAGGATACTCAAATTTAAGTTCTTGTAGATTAACAAACAGATCATTTAACTATCTATGATTACTAATATCTAACTGAATCAACCAACGGAACGTAGTGACGTCCCGTTTACGGGATTAACTGAATCATAAACGCGGAACACGGAACACGGAACCAATTATCCAATTAACCAATCAACTAATTAACTAATTAACAAACAATTTATTACTAAATATGTTATATACTCCGGATTTGTAATTTTTGAAACGTCATCCAATTTCTCAATTGAATTGAATTAAATTAAACGTCTCAATATATTCACCAAATTATTATTATCATCAATGAAAAAAATCTTATTCCCAATTATTGCTTTAGCGCTTATGACAACAGCATGCAATTCTAAGAAAGATGCCACATTAAGTGCAGGTATCGAAGTGGCGAATCTGGATACTACCGTATCGCCCAAAGTCGATTTTTATCAGTATGCCTGTGGAGGTTGGATGAAAAACAATCCACTGACAGGTGAGTATGCCCGTTTTGGAAGTTTTGATAAACTGGCAGAAAACAACAAAAAACAACTCAAAGGGTTGATTGAAGAAATTGCTGCTAAACCGGCTTCGAAAGGTACTATTGAACAGAAAATCGGAGATTTATATAACCTGGCGATGGACAGTACCAAACTGAATGCTGATGGATTCAAACCAATCCAGGCTGATTTAAAGAAAATAGGGGCAATCAAAAATGTTTCTGATATACTGAAAGTTATGCCTGAGTTATTCCTTTCAGGATTGGATCCTTATTTCAGTGTTTTTGTAGCTGCCGATCCAATGAACAGTTCACTTGAAATGGTTCAGACTTATCAGAGCGGTATCAGCCTTGGACAACGTGATTATTATCTGGAAAACGATGCCCATACGAAAGACATTCGCGATAAATACAAAATTAATGTCGTGAAAATGTTCGAATTGGAAGGATTTGCTCCGGCTGTTGCCCAAAAGAATATGGAAGCAGTATTGACGATTGAAACCCGTTTGGCAAAAGCTGCATATGATAAAGTAAAATTGCGTGATCCTCATGCCAATTACAATAAAATGACTGTTGCCGATCTTCAGAAACTTGTTCCTGAAATTAAGTGGAATGACTATTTCAATGCATTGGGATTAAAAAATATCAAGGATATCAGTGTCTCTCAAAAAGAATCACTGGTTGAAGTGGGTAAAATTATAGCTACAGAGCCTATAGCTTCTCAAATTGCCTATCTTCAATGGAAACTGATCGACGAATCGGCTTCGTATTTAAGTGATACTATATACGCCCAAAACTTCGATTTTTATGGAAAGACTCTTTCAGGAAAGAAAGAACAGTCTCCAAGATGGAAACGTGCGGTAGGTGCTGTGGATGATGTGCTTGGTGAAGCAGTAGGTCAAATGTATGTAAAGAAGTATTTTCCGCCCGAAGCAAAAGAACGTATGCTGAAACTGGTTCACAATCTTCAGGAAACATTGGGAGAACGAATTAAAGCTCTATCATGGATGGGTGATTCTACAAAGGTTAAAGCCATTGAAAAATTGAAATCGTATATCATTAAAATTGGTTATCCTGACAAATGGAGAGATTATTCCGATCTGAATATAAGTAAAGATTCCTATTATGCAGATATCCAACGTGCACAGAAATTTGAACATGCGTATCGTTTTGCCAAAGCAGGTAAAAAAGTAGATAAGTCGGAATGGCAAATGACCCCTCAGACTGTAAATGCCTACTATGAACCGACAACGAATGAAATTTGTTTCCCTGCCGGAATTCTTCAATATCCTTTCTTCGATATGAAAGCTGATGATGCCTTTAATTATGGTGCAATCGGTGTGGTGATTGGACATGAAATGACTCATGGATTCGATGATCAGGGACGTCAGTACGACAAGGATGGTAATCTGAAAGACTGGTGGACTGCACAGGATGGTAAGAAATTTGACGCCCGCTCAAAAGTTATGTCTGATTATTTCGATTCAATCGTTGTTGCTCCCGGAGTTCATGGAAACGGTAAATTTACATTGGGTGAAAATATTGCCGATCACGGTGGATTACAGATTTCATATCAGGCATTCAAAAAAGCGACTGCCGGTAATCCTCTTCCCAAAAAGGATGGTTTTACTCCTGAACAACGTTTCTTCCTGGCCTATGCCAATGTATGGGCAGGTAATGTACGTCCCGAAGAAATTCTGAAACGGACTAAAGCCGATCCTCATGCATTAGGTAAATGGCGTGTTGATGGTGCATTACCACAAATCCAGGCATGGTATGATGCATTCGGCATTAAAGCCGGTGATCCTATGTTTGTTCCTGTTGCAAAAAGGGTAAGTATCTGGTAATTTAAAAACCCAAAAGAAGCATTTTAAGCTATCCTACGGGCATTAAGATTCGCAAAACGAATAAGGCAGAACCTCACAGTCTGCCTTATTTTTTTTGCTGCTATACTGTTCAAATTTTTTTGGGGTTTATAATATGCGTATTCCTTCCCGTTGGATGTTTTCGAACAAATGAGAATAAAGATATTTTTCTTCCCATAGATGCTTTGCATATATTAATGGCGTCAGAACTTCACCGATTTCCAGTTCCAGTTCATAAAATGCATTCATAAAATATGTTTCGTCATCAAATGAGATTTTTCTCTTTTTAATTAAAACAAGTACATACCAATCTGACATTCTATTAGCATCACCACTGGCTCTTGAATCATATAAGAATACTTCAGAGTTTGGTGCTGTTTTATTTACCACACCGACAATCTTTTGTATCATTTGTTCGTTACTCATCATTCTGTTTATTCTTGAAAGTCAGTTTTATTTTGCTGTTTTAAATTCGTTTTAGTATGACAATGATAGTAACATTTTTAATAGGAAGTTAGTTATTTAAAATCGTAATACTTTCATATGATTTATTTTTTTTATGCTAATTTCATAAAGCAATAGCTATTTTAAAAAAAATAAGGCAGAACCTCATCGTCTGCCTTATTTTTTTTTCGGTTATACTGCTTTTTGCTTTCCATAACCTTTCGATAGTTAATCGATTTCCCATGTGTTTTAATTTCTTCCTCCCGGCTTTGCTTTCGTGCTGCCTTCACCTGCTCCAATACGGAGTTCTTCTTTTTCATTTTCATTTGCTGGTTTTTTTTTATTTATTCTTATAAGAATAGGTTGAATTGTTTTAATGCGATTTTTCAATATCCTGTTCATCTATCAGTTTATAGATTTCTTCTTTTAATTTTGGAAGATGATTTATTAGAAAATCCCAAATGTTTTCATCTGAAATTTTATCATAACCGTGAATAATCTGATTTCTCAGACTCACGATTCTTTTAGCATTTCGATAGGAAAGACAGGATCGGTTGTAAGGATCCTGTTCATTGCTTCACCAATAATCTCAAGATTTCTTTCAATAGCACGTTTGAGTAAAATATTTGAAGAGTAATCATCAAATCGCTTTGGTTTATTGACGAAGAATAAATCAATCTCATCAATTGCTATCTTGATATCATACAAGTATTTCAGTATCCTTTCGTTCATAGATTAATTTTTTCTCCCTATCTATTACTTTCCTAAAAACAGGATTTTTAATTGCTTGGTTTTCTATTAGATCGATTTGACGTTGAAATAATTCTTCCAGTTTTTTTTTCAAATCCATGTAATTATCTAAATATTCACTTACTTCCATTGGATAAAATTGGACGAGCATGTCAATATCACTTTTATAATTGAATTTATCTGTAAGGATTGAACCAAACAAATAGATCTCTTTTACTCTGTGAAGGTCACAAAGTTCAATGAGTGCTTTATTTTTTATATCTGTAAGATTCATAATTCAGTTCATTCATTTACAACACGACCAAAAATAGATATTATATTTGATATAACAATTAATTATCCCTTTTTGATTAAAAGTTATTTTAAGAATATAAAAACACCAAATTATCACATTGTCCAATTATCACATCGATCAATTATCACATCATCACATTGTCCAATTATCACATCGATCAATTATCACATCATCACATCATCACATTGTCCAATTATCACATCGATCAATTATCACATCATCACATCATCACATCTCTTTTCCCGTTTTCTCTTTCTTCAATATCCACATTCACCAGGGTATCGGGTAGGAGGGGGGCCATGTTTTCCGACCACTCGATAAAACACAAATTTCCGCTGTACAGATATTCTTCTGCACCAAGATCGATGGCTTCCCGGATATTGGTGATCCGGTAGCAATCGAAATGATAAATGATCCGTCCATCGTCAGCTTCGTATTCGTTAACAATAGAGAAGGTCGGGCTGTTTACAGTTTCTTTCACACCCATCACTTCGCAGATGGCTTTTATGAATGTTGTTTTGCCGGATCCCATTTTTCCGTTAAAAGCAAAAACGGTCCGATCACCAATTCTGTCGATAAATTGCCGGGCTGTGTCGTGAATGGTATCGAGTGATTCAATTGTTAAGATTTCCATAAGTGTTAATTTAGAAGTAAGAAGTAAGAAGTAAGAAGTAAGAGGTAAGAAAGAAGAGGTAAGAAGTAAGAGGTAAGAAGTAAGCATCAAATACAGGTACGTTTTCAAAAATGCTAAATTTTTATTTCTTATTCCACTTACGTCAGTTCTTTTATTCTTATTTCTGTTTTTTTGTAAAAGTTAAGACGTAAGAAAAAAATAATATTTTGCAACTGTAATCCTTACCTCTTATTTCTTACCTCTTGCTTCTTTTTCCTGCAAAGATAACCCTTTTTCCCTGTCCTAAAACCTGTATGCCGGGCAGATATTTTTTTCTATCCGATTCTCAGGCCTTTAACTGGTCCTTGAAGTAGGTGTAAACAATTGAAGCTCTGTTAGTTCCGACTACTTCAATTAGTTCCGTCAATTCAGAGCTTTTAATCCGTTTTATGCTCTTAAAATGGTTGATCAGGTCGTTTTTTGTTTTTTCACCAATTCCGGGGATTGTATCGAGCTCTGAAGCAATCTGACTCTTGCTTCTCTTGTCACGGTGAAAGGTGATGGCGAAACGGTGTACTTCATCCTGCATAGAGGCGAGTAATTTGAAAAGCTGATCGGCAGGTTTCAATCCGATGGCTTTTGGTGGAAAGCCAAACAGCATTTCGCGTGTGTGATGTTTGCTGTCCTTGGCAAGTCCGGCAATAGGAATGGATAATTGCAGTTCGTCTTCCACTACCTGGCGGATCACTTCCATTTGACCGATACCTCCATCAGCAATGATCAGGTCGGGTAGGGGAGTCTCTTCTGCGATCATACGTGAATACCTTCGCCTGACGACTTCTTTCATTGAAGCATAATCATCGGGACCTACTACTGTTTTAATATTGTACTTCCTGTAATCCTTTTTCGAAGGTCGTGCTTTTTTGAACACCACGCATGCAGCCACAGCATCACTACCCGAGATATTTGAATTATCAAAACACTCAATAGTCATTGGAGGTTTTTCCATATGCAATACTTCCTGGATGGACTTCAGGAGTTGAAAGCTCCGTTGGTCTGGGTTCAGTTTCTCGGCCTGTTTCAGTTTGTCAAATTTATACTGTCTGACATTTTGCATGGAGAGGTCCAGCAACTTTTTACGGTCACCACGTTGGGGGGTGATAATGGATACTCCCTTGAGTGAATAATCAATTTCAAAGGGAACAATAATTTCTTTCGAGTGACTCTTGAAGCGTTCCCTTAATTCGACAATGGCGAGTGCCAGAATTTCTGCTTTATCCTCATCAATCCTTTTCTTGTATTCAATGGTGTACCCCTGGATAATCGAACCCTTCGAAATGCGAAGTATATTCACAAAGGCCGAATTCTCATCTTCATCGTATGCAAAGACATCGGTATCCTCCACAACCGAATTGGCAATGATGGATTTCGATTTATAGTTTTCAATTAAATCATATTTCAGTTTAATCTGATATGCTTCTTCAAATTTATAGTCAGCAGCTAATTGTTGCATTTGATACATTAATGCTTTGCTTATTTCATTTGCATCCCCCTGAATGATCTGACGGATTTGTTCAATCCGTTTGAGGTATTCCGGCTCCGACTCTTTTGCCTCGCACGGACCGTTGCAACGGTGGATATGGTATTGGAGGCACACCTTAAATTTGCCAGCCCTAATGTTTTCTTTTGTCAATGCCAGTTTGCAGGTACGGATAGGGAAGAGGTCGTGGATGATTTCAAGCAATGAATTCAATGTGTAGTTCGAGGAGTACGGACCGAAGTATTGCCCTCCGTTTTTATAGATATTTCGTGTTTTTAAAATACGGGGAAAGGGCTCGTTGGTGATGCAAATACTCGGATAGGTTTTGCCATCTTTCAGCAAAACATTGTATCGGGGCTGGTACTGTTTGATCAGATTATTTTCGAGAAGCAAGGCATCTTCTTCTGTATCGACTACAATGTATTTAAGCGACACTATGTTTTTTACGAGCACATTTGTCTTGCCCGAATCATGAATTTTGTTGAAGTAGGAGGTAACCCTTTTCTTTAAATTCTTTGCTTTACCAACATAAATAATTTCGTCACCGGCATTAAAATACTGGTAAACCCCCGGCTTATCCGGCAGTGCATTTACCTGTTCTTTTAAAGCATTCGTTGTTTTCATCGATGTATTTTTCATTGTTCCACGTGGAACAACTGGCTAGTTTATAGTTTATAGTTTATAGTTTATAGTTTATAGTTTATAGTCGGTAGTAAGTAGTAGGTAGTAGGTAGATTGTTGTATTTTTGTTCGTGATCAGTAGGTTATAATTGTTCCACGTGAAACAATATGTGTTTTTTTGATTTTATTTAATCCGATTAGTTTCCTGTTTGTGCGTTTTCATCCGTATAATCCGAATCTTTCTGCTCTGTTGTTACACGGATAAACAAATTAAAAAGCCTTTTGTTTATCCTTTTATCCGAACAGTTTTTATCCTTTTCTTCCTTTTAAATCTGCTTTTTTCAGAACTGTTTTGCATCATATTTTACCTACTACCTGCTTCAAAATCCCTTCCATAAAAATCCTTATTCAGGGTAAAACACTGTTTTTTTAAATTTAGTTTAATCCGTTTCGGGTGTTATTTGTTCGTTTCCTTCAGGGAAATCTTTCTCATTTTGTTGTATTGTTTCAAGGATAAAACAATATATAGGCATTTAATTATCAATTCCTCCGAACTGCTTTATCCCTTCCTTAAGTTCAAATCAGCTTTTTGTAGCATGTTTTGCAACTTATTTTCGCTTCTACCTGCTTCAAAATTCCTCCTGTAACATCTTTATTCAGGGTAAAACACCATTTTTTTGAATTCAGTTTAATCCGTTTCAGGTGTTATTTGTTCGTTTCCTTCAGGGAAATATTTCTCATTTTGTTGTATTGTTTCAAGGATAAAACAATATATAGGCATTTAATTATCAATTCCTCCGAACTGCTTTATCCATTCTTTCGGTTCAAATCAACTTTCTTTTGAGCTATTTTGCATCGTATTTTCCTTTTGTATACTACCTACTACTATCTTTTTCTACCTACAATCAACTACTTTCTCCTACCTTTTTCCTCACTATCGACTTCTTTCTACCGACTACCGACTACAAACTACCGACTATAAACTATAAACTATCCACTATAAACTCTCTTCATCGTCCCATCATTACCAGCAATATATTCACATCGCTTGGCGAAATACCCGGTATACGGCTTGCCTGTCCAATCGTTTCTGGCTCTATTCTGGTTAGTTTCTGACGTGCTTCTGTAGATAATGAATGGATATTGGTGTAATCAATGCGCCCCAGAATGTTGATATGTTCCAGCCTTAAGAGCTTTTCGGCAATCAGTTTTTCGCGTTCGATATAGCCTTCATACTTCAAAAGCACTTCGGTTGCTTCCACAATTTCCTCTTTTTTGATGCCTGTTTCATCTATTTTTTCAGATAAAGCTGGTACTACTGTTGCCAGATCGAGGATGGTTATTTGCGGACGAAGCACTAAATCGCTCAGTTTACAACCATGTTTTAGCTCCGACGAATCTTTTGAAACAAGGAAATTATTTATTTCTGCTGGCTTAATAGAAGTGCTTTTTAGGAAATCTGTCAGGATAGCCTGCTTTTCTTTTTTGTCAAGAAGCTGGTCATGACGGTTTTTTGTAGCCAATCCTATCCCGTAACCACGTTCGGTAAGACGGACATCGGCATCATCCTGGCGAAGCAACAACCTGTATTCGGCCCTGGAGGTAAACATACGGTAAGGTTCATCAACCCCTTTTGTTACCAGATCGTCGATGAGTACGCCAATATATGCCTCATTACGCGCCAGTGTAAATCCGTCCCCGCCATGGCAATTGATATGGGCATTGATCCCTGCAACCAATCCCTGGCCTCCTGCTTCTTCATAACCGGTGGTACCATTCACCTGTCCGGCAAAGAAAAGATTCTTAATACGCTTCGTTTCCAACGTATGTTTTAGTTGGGTAGGGTCAAAAAAATCATATTCTATTGCATAACCGGGCCGGAATAGCTGTGCATTTTCAAGACCGGCAATAGTTTTTATGGCTGCAATCTGAGTCTGAAGTGGGAGTGAAGACGAAAAACCATTCAAATAATACTCCTGTGAATCGACTCCTTCCGGTTCCAAAAACAATTGATGCGAATGTTTGTCCGCAAAGGTGATGATTTTAGTCTCAATACTGGGGCAATAACGGGGCCCGATACTTTTAATTTGTCCGTTGTAAAGGGGTGAATCTGCAAGTCCTTTACGCAATTCATCATGAGTCTTATCATTGGTACTGGTAATCCAGCAACTCATTTGTTTCAATTCGCGTTTTGACTCTTCCAGAAAAGAAAACTTATGGAAGTCAATATCTCCCTTTTGTTCGGTCATTCCGGAGAAATCAATGCTCCTTCCGTCAAGACGGCAAGGGGTACCTGTTTTCATTCTATCCGTGATGAAACCGAGAGATTTAAGCTGTTCGGTAATTCCGAATGATGCAGGTTCCGAAATACGGCCTCCGACCAGCTTTGTTTTCCCGAAATGCATCAGTCCCCCAAGGAATGTTCCTGCGGTGAGAACGACACATTTTGCATGAAATTCAATACCAAGTGCTGATTTCAATCCTTTAATTGTTCCGTTTTCGATCACCAGCTCTTTGACAGTGTCCTGCCAGATAAAAAGATTGGGGGTGTTTGTGACGGTTTTTATCCATTGGTGTATAAATTGTTGCCTGTCACTCTGGGAACGGGGACTCCACATTGCGGGTCCTTTCGACCGGTTCAGCATGCGAAACTGGATCGCACTCCGGTCGGTTACAATTCCCATATGCCCGCCAAGAGCATCAATCTCACGAACAATTTGTCCTTTGGCAATACCTCCCACGGCAGGGTTACAACTCATCTGGCCAATTTTATTCATATCCATGGTGATCAGCAGGGTCTTCGAACCCATATTTGCAGCAGCAGTAGCAGCTTCACAGCCGGCATGTCCTGCACCTATAATTATTATATCGTATTTAAAATCCATCTTTTTGATTTACAATTTAAAAATTTACAATTTACAATTGGGTTGAGTGACTCTTTCAACTCCATAAAAAGGGTTAGTAAATGCCCTTCAGCCAGTTTAATGATCTGCAAAGTTATAAAATTGTCAGCACTTATGGGTTCATATGTAAAAGTTTAGGCTTTAGTTGCAATCATTTGGAATCATTACAGTTAGATTCTGATTGTAAATTTCACTCTTTTTATTGTAACCGGATCTTTTTAATGTGCAATTTCAACTCCTGAACAGTTCGTAATCTATGTAAGGTTATTGGGTTTTAAATGTAAATTGTCAATGAATAAATTGTAAATAAACCAATGTATTTAAATCTATTGTGTTCTTCTATAAGTTGTGGTTAATTGGTATTCAATAGTAAATGGTAAATGAATAAATTATCAATTCTTCTATTGTGTTCTTCTATTGTGTTGTGGTTAATTGGTATTGTCTTCAAACAAACAGATCTTTCCTGAAATTTTAATTCAAAAAGATATTGTATTCTATATTACAACTTATTACGGCAAAAGCAAAAACAATTACGCATTCTTATGACATAGTTTGTCGTATTATTTCTGAATATTTTAAATATTCATATAAACATCTGTAGAGTAGCTATTTAAGCTCGAATATTAACACAGTTTATCCTTATTTTTACACTATAATAAAAGAATAATCCTATATTTGAAAAGTTTCTGTTTTTGCGACAAATTACGTTCCCACTACTCTGGCAGATGGTCAGATGTTTTCAGATAATGAGCCTTTAAACTATATTTATTCGATATCTGATAAATGGCTATCCGGATAATAATCCTCTCTCCTACCCAAAGATTTTCCTGCTGTTTTTAACCCCGGATTTTATGAAAAATAAATACTTCTTTTTATTTCTGATCTTATCTCTCACAAAAGGTATGATTGGTTACGGACAATCCTATACCACTATTGCCTCAGGTTCATGGACCGATCCTGCAGTCTGGTCATTACCATGGGTAGGTGCACCCGTTCCACCGGCTTCAAATCAACCGGTAGTGATTAGTGCCGGAACGACAATATGGGGAACCACAAGTGGTGCCTTTTCATTGGATGTACTGGGAACATTGATTTTTTTTGGTGACTATTCCAATACAAGCGGAGGTTTGACTATTGAAAATGGAGGTACAATGATAGTTACCGGAAATATGACATCCGGTTCTTCATTTGTCATTAACGGAACCGGAAAACTGAAAATATTAGGCAATTTAACCGAATCAGGCGGATCTATTGTATTAAATAATTCGGCTATTTTAGATGTCGGAAAAACATTTACTGAAGGATGGCAAACAACAAACCTGAATAATAATGCGACACTTTTAGTTGTTCAGAACTATAATGTAAACGGTGATATGAATGAAAATGGATCAGGCACTACGGTCTCTGTTCTTGGGACTGTAACCGGAGGTGGATGTTCAGGTTGCGTTAATTCGATCTTACCAACCGATCCTGCCTGGATATTCTGGATGAGTGAAATCCCGAATCTATGGACAGGTTCAACCGGTACGAACTGGGGCACCATCTCCAACTGGATTACGAATGCTGTTCCTTTACCGGGAGACGACATTGTATTTGCAAATCCTGTATCAAACGATTTGCAACTTGATATGAACAGAACGATAGGAAATCTGACAAACACTTCTTCAAAACGGCTCCTTATTCCTGCCGGGAAATGCCTGACAGTTACAGGGACTATTACCACAAACAACAACCCGAATCTGATCTATATCCAGTCAGCTTCTTCCGGTCCGGGTGGATCGCTTATATTTCACAATCCTGTCGGTTCGCCTGTTCAGGCAACGGTAGAAATGTATTCCCTGGCATCGTGGAACCTTACAAATGGTATCAATGGGAAATATAAATGGCAGTTTTTTGGTATACCTGTCCGTTCAATTGCCACCGCCAGTCCCACTTTCGATGGAGCGTATGTACGTGAATTACATGAAAATGATACTCCCGCCCATTGGTTCCAGTTAAATAATTCGTCAGGCCTGACTTCATTCCACGGATATGAAATTACACAACAGACAGGCAAGACCTATATTTTCCAGGGAGCACTTGAAAATAGTGATTATACAGCCACCGAACCCTATACATCTGTTGCCTCCTATCCCGGCCAGACCCTGATCGGAAATTCATATACAGCGGCAATTGATATTACTAAAATTGTTTTTGGTTCTCAAATGCTGGCAACGGTTTATTTGTATAATACAGGTACTGAAAACGCATGGACAGCAAACGGAAAAAACCCCGTTGATTCAGCAATAACACTCACAGGCCAGTATACGTCAATACCTTTTGCCCTTGCAGGCATAGGGACTTTACCGGGACAGATACCTTCTATGCAGGCTTTTTTAGTCAGGTCAAAGATGTCGTCGGGAAATGCAACAGTATCCATACCCTATAGTTCAGCCTCCACTGTTGTTCCGAATACTATCCCTCAACGTGCCAAATCAGTTATCAATACGATCGATTCTGTTACTGTATGGACTCAGATTGACGTGCAAGGTTCGCATTTCTCCGACAGAATGTGGATTTTTACGATAACTGGCTGTACCGCTGGCTACGATAACGGGTATGACGGTGAAAAATTCATTGGTTCAAACGTGGCCCCACAGATTTATGCTATCGAAGAAGATGGCATTTATCAGGTTAATTCAGTGGACAATATGAATAACACGTATCTGGGTTTCCAACCGGGTGAAGATAGCATCTATACCCTGACATTTACCCATCAGAATCTGGAATCGCATTATTCGAATGTATATCTGGTAGATTCTGTCACTCAGAAAACAACGGATATTACGGCCACCGGAGCAACCTATACCTTTACTGCATTACCTTCCGACACGATTATTAAACGGTTTAAAATTGTGACGAATGTCAGTCAGATCACGAATCTGTATCCTGTCAGTTCTGATAATACATCTCTCAAAGTATTCAGTTCGCAACAAACAATCTTTGTCGATAATAAAAGCGATGTGAGCGGAACTCTTCAGCTTTATGATGTTGCCGGCCGGATGATTCAGAAATTTCAGTTTGCCGCTAATGGAGTAACTACCCTTCGGACCCTTTTGCCTCAGGGATCATATGTTTCTGTGGCTGTTGCAGAAAAGGATAAACTGACAACCCGACTGATCATACATTAAGAAATTTACAATTTAAAAACATAACCACAGTAGGCACATAGGACACATCCCTATTTTCGGGAGGACACTATAGAAAAACACAAAACACTTAATTAGATATAATACAATAGTTTATTTACCATTTACTGTTTAATTTAGTTTCTCATCAAACAAATCAATTCATCTTTTCTAAAAACACTCGTCAACCCACTCTTATTCTCCTCTTACTCCCTCTCCATGTGGAGATACAGTAAGAGGAGTAAGAGTGGGTCGAATGATATTTCAGTATCTTTTTAGCTTGAATTTACAATTTTATTGTACTTTTATCAACACTTTTAAAACTCACCACGTTGACTTTTTTTAATGTGTTAGGTAACTCAGGTTTTTTATATTTACTATTTACCATTTATCAACTAATACCAAATTAACCGGAACCCATTCAACCATCCAACTAATTAACCAATCAACCAATCAACCATTTAACTAAATATTCAACCAATTAAACAATTAACCAATTAACCAATCAACCAATCACCCACTCCCAATGACCCGACAGATATTTGCACCCGGATGTGCACTGATGCTTTATAAACCTTCACTGGCTGAAAAAATTCATTTCATGCTGAACGAACAGGTGGGACCAATGAAAACACTAAAAACCTGTTGCCGGCATGACCCGGAATTTAAGGAACCTACACAAATTATCAATATCTGCCCGGGATGCGACAAACGTTTTAGCAGTTTGTATCCAAATACTTCCACTATTTCTCTCTGGGAAATCCTTGCCATAAGCGATACGTTCAGGTTTCCCGATTACGGGGGAGAGGCCATGACCATCCTCGATGCCTGTCCTGCACGTGAAAAACCTGCCATTCACCAAGCCATCCGTACAATCATTGGTAAAATGAATATCCGCCTGGTGGAGCCCGACCATACCCGGACCAAAAGTACCTGTTGTGGAGATAGCTTTTATCCGCAGCTACCGGCCATTCATGTCAATGAGTTAATGAAAAAGCGTACTGATGAGATGCCCCTGGAGGATGTCATCGTGTATTGCGTTTCGTGTATCCAGTCAGTATCCATCGGTGGCAAACAAGCACGCTACCTGCCCGACCTGCTTTTTGGACTTGAAACCATGCCGGAAGTGTATACTACTGAATTCTGGCACAGGCAACTGGAGGAGTATATCGATAAACACTGAGAGAATTTACAATTTATTCATTTACCCCCGATAGCTATCGGGATTACAATTGAAGACAAATTAACCAAATTAACCAAATTAACCACAATAGGTCACAATAGTAGGACTCAATAACTATTTACAATTTAGTCATTTACTCCCGATAGCAATCGGGATTACAATTGGTTAGTCAGCAACATCAACCCAAACACTGAAGACTTCCACTAATATTTAGAATCACTATCTCATAACGAATAACAAGGAACGCAATTGTCTATTCAACCGGAAACTGATATTCTTATTTTGAAAAAACGGAATTATAAATTTCCAAATTCCTTCTACCTACTCTTTACTACCTACTACCAACTATTTCCTGCTTTCTACCTATTCCGCGACTTACCTCTTTCTACCTTCCCTTGACACTCCCATCACATTCCATGACAAATAGTCTGCTATTTCAGAAATATTGCAGATGTATTACAGACATATCACAGTCCTATATAGGATTGTGTTATCACTGTGATATTACTGTGACATCACTGTGACATCACTGTGATATATGCGGAATGTGACAGGAGTGTCGCCGGATGCAGACCGGAATGTCTGTATCGGATAGATTGCGGATTAGGATGTATTCTTTGAAAGAAAATGCTTTAACCACTCTAAATTCACTAACCACAATAGTCTCATCGAAGATTCCGATTTATCAGAAATAGAACACACAAAAACACTTAATACTTAACCACAAAAGTTACAAAAGCAACACAAAAGAGAATACAATAAGTATTTGAACCTGTGAAATAAATAAAGAAACAATAGAAAATACCTGATGATATTTAATAGAAATATTTCAATTAAGTTTAAATATTAAATAAACTTTTGTGTGACTTTTGTGGTTTCCTCTTTTTCTTATCTTTTTTATTGTGTCTTCTGTTTAACCTGCTATTAAATAGTAAATAAACTATTGTATTCTAATTGATTAAGTACGTTGTGTCTTTCTATTTCCGATAAATCGGAATCTTCGATGTGTTCTATTGTGGTTAGTTTTCTTATCAAGTCTTAAACTCCCCAAAACGTGTGAAAATTGTAACTATTAGCAAGAAATGTGTAATAATAATCCTAATAAAAGGTTTCATCTTTGTAGTGTGAACATTATTCACATCTGTCCCCATAGTAGTGGGAATAACTAAAAACAAATAAAATGACTAAAGAAAGAAATTTATTTCATGTGTTTTCAATGCTTTTTGTAGGAATAGTACTGATGATCAGCAGTGGATGTACTGATTCCGTAAATCTAAGCAGTACATCATACAGCTTAAAAGTAAAGGATGTTCTCGGAATCGTAGGTACAGCTAAATTCTCTCAGACGACTTCGACTGTCACAACCATCGATATTACACTGAGCGGTGCACCTGTCGGAACTCATCCTGCACAATTATGCATGAATACGGTTGTTGATGGCGGTAATGTGGTGATATTATTAAACCCTGTGGATGCAACAGGTAAAAGTTCTACTGCCGTAACCACGATGTCTTATGCCACACTGATAGCTTACAATGGATTTATTAAAGTCGTGAAAAGCGATACCGAACCGAATGTCATTCTGGCTCAGGGTGATATAGGGGGGAATGTCTTAACCACCACCAGTAAAACCTATTCAATGGGAGTTATTGGAAACTATGGTGTTTCGGGAAATGCCTTGCTACAAAAACGGTTAAATGGAACTGCACTGCTGACCATTTCATTGAACGGTACAATCGAGGGAAATACATATCCTGCTACCATTAACCTGGGATCGATAAGCTCTGTAGGCGGTGGACCGATTGTGAAAACACTGTCGGATGTTGATGGAACTACCGGTAAAAGTTATACCAATATCAAGAATCTGGATAGTGGCCTTACAATTACATACGATAACTGGCTGGTGTATGATGGGTATATCAATATTTACCAGGTTTCTGTTTTAGGTTCAATTATTTGTGATGGCAATTTTGGAAAAAATTAAACGGATTTCAAAGAGTAAGAAGTAGTTTTTTTATTGAATAAGGTATAAAATTGGTTTCTAAATTAAAACAATACGATCTTAATTAACTGTTGTTTTTTAATCGTCTATAATTTGCGTTGTACTCATTCAGCAGGTATGTAGAAATGTGTTGCTTATAACCGCTTCAGTAGTAATACGGGGGCGGTTTTTTTATGGAACCACAACAGAACACAAATACAAATACAAATACCAATACAAATACTTAACCACAGTAGTCACAATAGAACACAATAGAATACACAACAGAATACACAAAAAGCATAACCACATTGGGTCACAATAGAAACGAAAAAATACACAACCACAAAAGTCACAAAAGCAACACAAAAGAATATAATAAATACCTAACCCACAATAGAAAAAGAGAAAGGACACAAAAGTAAATACCTGCGGTATTTTAAATGCAATATTACTGTTGCGGTTATAAAGCAAATTGTAAATAAACTATTGTTTCACTTTTGTTACTTTTGTGGTTTTATCTTTATTTGTTGTGTTCTATTGTGATTACCTTGTATTTAACTGTAAACTTAACTTTTGTGATTCTTTTGTGACTTTTGTGGTTTTATCTTTATCTTTTTTATTTTTTCTATTTTGGTTATATAGTTTAAAATTAGGGGTCTGTAGTTTAAAAATGAAGTATTTAATTGGAATTGTTAGATGGATTGAGTAGTTTTGTTGGCTTAAATAATCAGATTTGAATTCTGTTGATTGAAACAGGATCATTTGTAGAAAAAAGTGTTATTTTGTTCTGAGGAATTTAAGCACTAAAAAATAAATACCTGATTTTAATTTGTAGGAAAGGATATAACAATGAAGCACATTGAAGTGGTAGCAGCTGTTATTATAGTGGATAACAAAATATTGTGTGTACAACGCAACAAGACCCGGTTTGAATATACCTCCTACAGATACGAATTCCCGGGCGGCAAGGTAGAGAAACACGAAACCAACGAACAGGCTCTCCGCCGTGAAATCCGTGAAGAACTCCTGATGGACATCACCATCCAACGTCCTTTCCTGACCACACAGCACGCTTACCCCGACTTTAAACTGACACTGCACAGCTATATCTGCAGCTGCCCGACACGCGAACTGACCCTTACCGAACATATCGACGCTAAATGGATGAACGTGGACCTGATTGCTACCCTCGACTGGGCGGAAGCGGATATACCCGTGGTGGATAAGATTGTGTACGAGGGAGAATAATAGATCTTCACAGATTAAGAAAAAGAGATTTACACAGATTAAGAAAAGATTTACACAGATTAAGAAGAAGAGATTTACACAGATTAAGGGGAATAGATTTACACAGATGAAGAAGAGATTGTCCACAGATTACACTAATTTACACAGATTATTTTTAAGGTAACGGCATTGATTCATAATTCAAAATTGACAGGAGACCGAAATATAAGCTTTTGAATAGTTACATATGGTGTATAAGATTGTGGATGAATGGGAATGAGGTGTACTTTATTCAACATTATAAAGTCAGAATATAGGAAATTTAAAGATACTGATGTCTAGTTGATTGAATAGATGTCACTTTACAAAATTGATTGAGTTGTCATAGAAGAAAAAGGATATTTCTTTACTAAATAATCTGCAAAAACAATTTTGAAAGCATTAGAAATACTTGATTTAATATCAAAGGGCGAAAGTTGCACCGTTCAATTTAAAGAACGACTCCCTCATCAAGACTCACTGGCACAAGAAATGGTTGCATTTTCAAATACCGAAGGAGGGTTACTGATTATAGGAGTAAATGATAAAACAGGTTCGCTGAATGGATTGTCATTTGATGAAATTCAAACAATAAACCGTCAATTAGTGAAAGTTACATCTCAGAGTGTTTTCCCATCAATAACAATAACTACTGAGACTGTCAATGTAGAAGGAAACAATTTAATTGTTGTCGGGATTAAGGAAGGATTCAGTAAACCTTACAAAGACAGGCTTGGATCTATTTATATGAAAAATGGTTCGGACAAAAGAAGAGTCACTTCGAATGACGAAATATCCAGACTGCTTCAGAGTAGTAAAGCAATGTTTGCAGATGAAATGATCATACAGGGGACTACTACTGCCGATGTAAACCTGGAATATTACAAAGTATTTATTCAAAAAAAATACAATAAAACATTTGATGATTTAGGTATTGAACTTCGACAAACTCTGGAAAACATACATCTTATGAATGAGGGTCAACTGACACTATGGGCCTGTTGTTTTTCTGTAATAATAGGCAAAAATACCGGCCTCAGTTTTCTATTCAATGTGTTTCAGTAGATTCGACGACTATAACGGGAAATACTTTTACCGATAATGAAGCTCCTTTTGAAGGAACTATGAAAGAAGTATTCGATAAAACAATTTCCTTTATTGGCCGTAATTTAAAAAAGATTCCAACCGGTGAGACTTTTAATAGTCATACTACCTGGGAGATACCTACGAAGTTTTTGAAGAACTTATCGTAAACTCATTGGTTCACAGAGATTATTTTATAAGTTCGACCATAAAGGTTTTTATTTTTACGGACAGGGTGGAAATTATAAGTCCCGGAAAGCTACCGAATTCACTTACGATTAATAATATACTTAGTGGAATTTCAATAACAAAGAATCCTATTTTACAAAATATAGCACAACATACATTGCCATACAAGGGTTTAGGGACCGGAATAATGAGAGCTGTATCTCTTTATCCATATATTACATTTATTAATGATCCGGACAAAGAACAATTTAGTGCAGTGATTAAAAGGAAACTAACATGATTAATTCATAATTCATAATTCAAAATTAAGAATTGGAAGAGTGCTGGAATTTAGGCTTTTGCAGATATTCCCCGTGCCTGATAAGATTTTCTATGAGAGGGAGTGAGGAAAAGAAAATTATTTAATGAATTGAACCGTCTTTGGCTGATGCTGAAGGCGGTTTTATTTTAAAAAGAAACCGTTTTTTATCAGGATATTTTTAGTGATGGAAAGCCATGCCCTGAATTTTTGAGATTTGTGGATGATGAAATTAATCCGGTATTGCGCTGAAATTGCGCCGAAATTGCGCTCACATTCCGCCCGGCAAAAATTACTGTTGTGAAAAAATAACGGTAGTATAACCGACATATTACGACTCTATATAGGATCGTAATA
>Ga0302265_1000073_pt1 | contig 63478 bp, 49 predicted proteins | sample III_Bog_E1_1_FD_194556 | JGI IMG/M metagenome (GOLD analysis project Ga0302265, IMG submission 194556) | Peat permafrost microbial communities from Stordalen Mire near Abisko, Sweden - III_Bog_E1_1 | ecosystem: Environmental > Terrestrial > Soil > Wetlands > Peat | place: Sweden: Abisko...
TCAATTTTTTATCTTTGCAACGAATTGAATTCAGAATAGGTAAGTGAGTTTTCCGCTGACTGGAAAAATTGATTTTCCGATGCATTCATCTATTTAAAGCAAAAATCATCTATATGAAAATAAACCTACTCTCAGTCATAATCCTGTTATTGTCGGGATTTGTAAATCCCGGGATGAAAGCGCAAACTACAACCAGTGAAAGTAATAACCTGATTGCCCAACCTGTTCCTGACCGGACAATATTATTTAACGTGTCGGACACCGGCGTTTCCAGACCTGTAACCTGGGGATTAGACCTGGCCTGGATCAGTAAAGAAAACATGCAGCGAGGAATCGCCTTTATGGGATCCGATAAGGTAGATATAGTCAGATCGTCGTTCACACCAACAGATTCATTAGTCAATGGTGACCTTAAGAGCGCACAACTCGCCACGCTCAATCAACGATTTGCCATAATGGATTTGCTGGGGTCAAAAACGGTCGTGATGCTTAATGACGACAACCCTACAGTAGCTTCGTGGTATAATGGGAATGCCTCACACTGGGCACAACTTATGGACGTGACAACAAGACTTGTTCAGGCACATGGACGTAAAGTAGTTTCCATTGCACCTTTCAATGAGCCGGATAATACTTTAACCGGACAAGGCACCATCACCGACTTTTACAATATTGCCGGCGTGTTGAGGAATAATCCACTCTTTGACAGCATTCGTATTTCAGGTGGTAACACTCTTAACACCGATCAGGCCCTGGTATGGTACAACCCATTAAAGACGAGATTAGATGAGGGAAATACCCATCAGCTTGCGGGCAGTTTTGATAATTATGCCGGCTTTTATACAACAGTAAGAGCCAATGGTAATCATGCCACGAATGATGAGTTACACAATGTAATGGAGGCTATGGTCGGAGTTGAATATGGTTTGCAAACAGGCATTTGGTGGGGCACAGCAGAGTTGGCACGTGGAGAGTTTGTAAAAGCAAGTGATGGTATGCGACTAGGGTATGCCGAACACCGGCCGAACTGGACAGCAGCATCGGTCTATCGGGGACCGGATGGCAAGGTACAAGCCTTCGGCGGCACTTCGGAACGGCAAGCTGTCACCACCACATATCGTTTTGTTTCAAAAGACAGGGATGTGTATTACGAAGGCTATGGCCCTCAGCGCGAATACACCATGGTAATGCCGGGCGGTACCGGTTACCAGGTTGGGCAGACTAGTGCTGAAAGAGTGGTAAATATCACAACGGGTGACGATATCCAGCCTGCTATCAACGGGCGTTATGTGCTTGTTAACCGTAACAGTGGAAAGGTGATGTCAGTAAACCTCGGATCAGCAACTGCGGGTGCATCTGTTGTGCAATACACTAATGCAGGTGCAACCTATCAACAATGGAATGTGACTCCGGTGGACTCGCGTATAGGAGGTGATTTTAGTTACTTCACGTTAACTGCAGTTCACAGTGGTATGGTGGCAGACGTTTTAAACTTTTCACTGGATAATGGCGGAATGATAGACGCCTGGAATGATGTTAAAAACACAAACCAACAATGGTACCTTGACTATGCACAGGACGGATGGTTTTATATTCGTAGCCGTTACAGTGCAAAATGTCTGGAAGTTGCGAATGCCAGTACTTCACAGGGGGCAAATATTCAACAATGGGATAAAGATGGCTCAACAAACCAACAGTGGCGTTTTCTTCCCGTTGGTGCACCTGTAGAGTTCGTCTCCCCCGGTGCTCCTGTCAATCTGGTTGCCACAGCTAACGCAGTTTCCATTCGATTGGACTGGACTGCCAACCCGGAGACTGATGTAGCAGGATACACCATATTCCGTTCAGATTCTACCAATGGAACTTACAATACGATTGCACGTAACGTGAAATCAACTTCTTTTGTTGACAACACGACAACCGAAAAGAAACCGTATTTCTATTCAATCAAAGCGGTTGATAACTCCCTGAATCGTTCCCCTTACTCAAATCAGGTTACAGCAACTGCCACCGGCAACTACGACCTTGTAACTCACCTTCAGTTTGACGGCAACACTTTGGATAGCACATTAAATCTGAATCACAGCGCATCATATGGCACAATTTCGTACGTTGACGGTAAAGTTGCCAAAGCAATAGCGCTGAACGGAACAAATGCCTTCATACAGTTGCCGGCCAATGTGGCAAACCATCAGGAAATTACCGTTGCAACCTGGGTTTACTGGAACGGAAGCACTACCGGACAACGTATCTTCGATTTTGGGAATGACCTGTCGGATTATATGTTTTTATCCCCAAAAATTATTTTTGGGGGACTACGTTTTTCCATTATTAACGGAGGCGCAGAGCAACAATTGAATGCCCCCGCATTGACTGTCGGTCAATGGTCCCACGTAGCGGTAACATTAAGTGCATCCGGAGCAAGTATGTATGTCAACGGCGTACAGGTGGCTCAATCCAATGCTGTCACTATTAGTCCGTTGGATATTAAACCGGTGTTGAACTATATCGGACGCAGTCAATCTACATATCCTTTGTTTAATGGGTTTATTGACGATTTCAGGATTTACAACTATGCTTTGTCAGCCAACGAAATTGCTCAGATTTCAGGTGTTGTTTCCAGTGTTGCAGATGTAAAAAATAATAACGAAAGCGGCTTGTCGGTATGGCCAATGCCGGCAAATGATGTTTTAAATGTGAGTTATTCAACAGAAAACACCAATAGTTTCACGACCATTACAGTGTTTAATACCAGTGGTAGTCTGGTAATGAGTAAAGATATTAATAATACTTCCGGAATACAACTGAATGTTTCAAACTTACCTTCGGGTATCTATATACTAAAGTTGACCAATAATAAAGAAACATTGATGAAGAAATTTATCATCCATCACTAATAAATTAGAAATTTAGATTCAGACAGGTAGTTTAAAATCTGTTTCAAAAAAAAGAACGCTCACGGATAGATTCCATGAGCGTTTTTTCTGATAATGGATTCTAACAGTACTTCTATTTTTCGTCAGAGTTTGTAAATTTGTAGTCAGTGGATAGCGCAAGTTTGAGCGAAGCGGTAACTTGTGCTCAAAACCAGTGAAGTTTGTAACTGTTTTCAATTGAAGTTAAAAACTTTTTTGTTTCCAGTCCAGGTTATGCTTCGCTCAAACTTGAACTAAAGTTACTTTCTTCTCCTATCCTTGGACTAAGAAGATTACAGATACCAATCCCATATAAATCATAAGCATGACAGGATCATTTTTTATTTCGGTTTTAGGAAATCACCATCTATGATCATCACTTTCACCCCGTCAGTAGTGTTTGAGCGATGAGAGCTCAGGTCGTCTGAAACGACATAAGTCATTCCTTTTTTTAAAGAGAATAATTCTCCGTTTTGCAATTCACTATTAAATTCACCTTCTAAACAATGAACGATGTGTCCTTTTTTACACCAGTGATCCGCAATATACCCTTTTGAATATTCAACTATACGAATTCTTAATCCGGGAAATTGAACAGTCTGCCATAGTGCATATCTATTTTCTCCTTTGTGTTCAGTCTTTGGAATATTTGTCCAATCTATTGTTTGAAACGGGATATTGTTATCACTCATAATTTAGTTTTAGAGTCGATTCGTTGTAATACTATGTGTAAAGGATAAAAATCAAATTGTTTATAAAAGTCGAGAACTTTTTCGTTTCCCACTCCCACTAAAAGTTTCTGCTCCACAGTTCCTTTGGTAATTAACCAATCAAGTGCATTCTTTATCAATCGTGTTCCAAGGCCCGATTCCCTGTATGATTCTTCAATATAAACGGAATCGATTTCACCGGTCAGGTTATTTCCCTTTTCAATGGTACTGATACAATATCCGATAAGAATATTGTTACCGTCACTGACAGTTTCAATCATTATTTCTTCCGATTTATCCAGCAATTTTGTTTTCCTTTTTTCCCAACTCATATCCGCAAAACGATGCTTGAAATTTTGCGATAAATCATAATGCAAAAGGTTCAATTTCTCCCATAAAGGTTGAATTACATCGATCTCACTCAGGTCTGTTTGTTTTATCTGATAATTCATAATAAATTTTGTCAGTATAAGTTTAACGGTTGTATGGTTAGGGAGGGCTTCACCGGGAGAAGTTCAATTAAACTATGTGCTTTGTATTTTAAGTTTTATTGCTTTTTTACATATCTCCCCATAAAAACAATACCTTTTGTTTGATTATCAATAATCAAAAACAGAAAGGGATGGTCAGCCGTAAAATAAATTATTGGTTTAGGCTTTGGGTGTATGGTAGAGCCAATATAACTCATTGTAATTTTTGTTACGGCAGCAGCTTCAGTTTTTACTTCATCCACATTAATATAGGCAACTTGCGAAACATTACTGATTTTTAATAGCGGTTGGGCAGAAATGCCTGTAAAGTCGGCTTTATCTGTAAATGCTTTCTCTAAACCAAGTCTACTGAGTGATTCTTTTAAAGAATAGCCCGTTTCCAGCCTCAACTTAGGAATAGATAAAACAACTTCTTTTATCACAACATGATTCAATATTGAATCAAATAACGATTTATCCATTCTTGTTTCGATGGCAGAAATTCCATACTTCTTTTTGGGTAAAATGACACAGAACGATTTATCATATCCTTTATAGTATTTTGCAATCATCTGAAAGTCATTATTCTCAAAATAATCCATACGTCCGGTTTCATGCATAAAATCTGTTTTTACGGTATCACGGTTTATCCCGTAAAAGTCATCCTTTCTTGTCAGGTTCGATTCAAACTTTTTTGCCCACTTACCCATGAAATAAATAGCATTTGTTATGACTAATCTAGTTGAATCGTTTATCTGATCAGGTGAAATGACCTGTTGAATCAAATTATTTGTCTTTTGGGCTGCCCATTTGTTTATTTTGTTTATTGAATTGTATTTATTCAGGAAGTCAACCGGAAATGCATCTGCCAGATAATTGGTTTGAACCCTTTTCAGAAAGTCAGCATTAAGAATAAAATCCCTTTGAATCCAAATCGCATTTGCAATATTCAACTGATTTGAACTGTCCTTGCAACTTTTTAAATTTTGTACAAAATTCAGTGCATCATTACCAACCATATTAGAATCAATATGCAGTACTTTCTCAAAAGCTTTCTTTGTATCATTCCTGGCCCCTTCTTTGGCCATTATCAAAGCGATATCAATACTTAAAGGAGAAAAGAATAAATTCTCTTTATCCGATTTTAGTTGCCTGTACAGTTCAAATGAAAAACTGTTTAACGAACCTGCACTATCTGACTGCTGTGCTGATAAAGGAATAGAGGTAAGAAAAATCAGTGTGAGAATCAAAATTCTATGACTCATAGTGAGCTGTTTTGTGGTTTAATATGGGTAATTTCTTGATTTTTATTATTTTTTCATTAATTCAAGGATAAGAACAATTAAATATAAAAATAGATTCTCAGTTCTTTACATCAAATAAAGGTTCTACATAAAAGCCATTTCTGAATTTAAGTGCTCTTAGTGAAAATTTTTTGCCAGCCGTTACAAATATCTTACCGTTTTTATACCTTACATCAGCATATTTGGGATATTTCGGCCAGAAATATGCTTCTCCCGAATTAACCTGTTCCTGACCGTTTACTATAAATCTGTCAAATGAAAACTGCATTTCTGGTATAGTGCTTATGGCTAGTTTATTTTCATATAACATTCCATATACTTCTACAAAAAGGGAAAGGTTTTTATCAAGCGTAAGCGTATCGCCCGGAAATGCCAGCGAACCGTTTATAAACTCTTGTTTCGTATCATACGAATATATACGCATAGTTACCCAACGGTGAATTTTTCCGTTAAGAATAAATGTGCCAGTATCTGCAGTAAGGCTGATTTTATATCGCCCTTTACTCCATTCGAATGGTTTGCGGACACTGATAAAATCTCCTTCATTTCCGCTACTGCAAGTATAACCTAACGAGTCAGTTTTGATAGCCCTTTTATCCTGTTCATCCCATCTTGAAAAAATCAACCCCGGCTTGTCTGTTCCATTAACTTTAGTCTGAACTCCTCCATAGAAACCATGATTATTAATGTGTCCATAAAAAGAAGAAATATATAAATTCAGATCACGTGGAATATCACTCAAAATTGAAAAATCTATTTCAAGTTTTTCAAGATTTATGTTTTGCTTCAGATGAGTTTGTATGTCTGTCAGATGCCAGGGAAGTGATATCGTATCTCTCTGATTATATCGGCTTAATTCCAATAACTTAATGAAAGTTTTTGCAAAGGCAGGATTGTCTTTATATATTGAATAAATATTATCATTGTAGGGGTCAAATCTGTTATAATTATAATGCACCACTTTCTTCAAATTTTTCATCGTTGATTTTTCATCGTTTTTGTATGAGTAATATGTTGCATATGCATAAAAAAATCGTCCTTCCAGATTCATCTCTTTCCGGGTCTTTCGATCCAATTTATCGTATCTGTTCTTTATAAAGTTAAGCGTTTTTATAGCTGTATCATAATCTTTATTGAGACAAAGTTTGTTTATTTTTGCATTGCAACTGTCTTTGTAATTCAGAAAAGCAGTTTTTTTATTGTCAGTTTGCGACCAAACAAACGAGTAGAATAGCAGTAATAGAATAAAAGAAAGGAATTTTATTTTCATGTATTGTGTATATATTATTTGACTATGTTGAAATGGAACCTGATATAAGTTCGTTTAAAATAGTTAATGGACTAATTGATAGATGTGTAAATGTTGCTTAGTGTGATTTACTCAATAGTGATAATAATAATTTTATAGGTACTTGTTTTCATTTCTTCAACTCAAGAGGAGTCGCAATTTCAATCTCTCCTTCCTCAAGTTTATCTGTTTTTTCTCCTTTTAAATTATAGAAGTATCCTTCAATAAACTGTCCGTCGATATATTTCTTTAATTAATTTATATTTATGGGCAGCGACAGAATTGATAAGAACCATCACCAATAACAGTAAGAAGAATCTTTTGATAATTTTTTCTTATATTTTAATCTATTCTGACTAAAAACCGGATTACAATTCATTTTTTTATTTTCGTTATTCAAAATAATGCAGGGATATATAATGCAACAGTGACTTCATGCCGAGCTGTTCCGACCGCACGAAGTCTATTTGTTAGCTGCAGTAATTTTTTAATCCACTTGAATTGTTAATTCTCATTTGCTATTTCTCTAAATTGTCTTTTAATATATCTTGAACCCTTTAATGAAAAGCCATAATGGAAACACTATTAATTCCCATAAACCCCCGGGTATATACAAAAGGAAGCCTAATCCACTTGTTGTATTTATTACTCCTAAAATATCAAGCACCGCACTTAATAAAAGAAATAAATATCCTATACCACCCCAAATGGATAAAAATCTTGGAATAATCCTTGATTTATAAAGAGAATAATTAAGAAATAAACTCCCAAATCCAAGTAAAATCATGGCTAATTGATAACCATAATATTTTATTTTTAATGCTAACGTAATTCCTATTGCATATATCGAAGAATCAGCTTGATGCAAAGAGACTCCACGTAAAGCAATAATATATAAATAACATATGGATCCTACTATAAGCAGTAAACATTCAATTGATCTAAGAGTCAGATAGGTAATTGCAATAGTTTCACTCTGTTTTTTAATTACCGGAAAGAAAGTTATGGCAATAAAAACGATACCAACAGCCATAATTAATATTGAGAAAACCCCGACTAACAATTTATCATCAATTGGTAGAATATTTGTTATTGGATTTTTAAAAACTGGTGCAACATAATAAGCATCTATCATGCCTGACAGCATTGTGAAAATGAATAATACTCCAATAATAACAGCGTTTTTTTTGTAAGTTTTCGTTGGCCTATTCATAATTTAATCTTTAAATTTATATTTGATTGATTTTGTGTACTGTCTGCTTTTTTTATTATAGCACATAATGAACCAGGCTATGGGTTTAATGGTTCAAATACCCGAAATGTTCCATTTGCAGGCTCATCACTATTGGATTGTGACAAAGTGAATGTGGGAGCAACTTTGCAAAAAGCTCATTAGCCATAAAGAAACATCAATAGTTCTACTTTACCAGAATAAAAATTAACCACAATAGTTCACATTCCTGATTGCATTTAATTATCTTGTTGGGTTTATATTCTTAAAATACCGCCAGGTATTTTCCTATTGTGTTCTTTTCTTTGTTGTTTTTTGTGTCCTATTGTGTCCTATTGTGGTTCTGTATTTGAATTTTCTTTCTTTTTTATGTCCTTTTGTGGTTAGCATTTTTTTTATTGTTTTATTTTAGTAAAGTAAAAATTTCAACATGACTATCCATAATGTGTATCAGAGTCTGATTTCTTTATTTTTTTGTACATTCCAGATACAACATTGGAATTGTCAATTTTAATTCACCCTTACTTTTGGATACTATGTTCAGGTTTCTTTCAAATGTGTCAAAAAAAGGTTGCTTATCAGTTTCTTCAACCATATTTATCCAGGAATTAATGAAACCAAGCATAATATATGAGTGATTTAAAAATGTCGTACCATTTAAGAACCTCATTTTATAAATTGATGTAACCTCGTTTTTAATGTTGAAGCCATTCATATCAAGCAGTTTCCTGACAGATTCTTCTGTCCCTCTATGGTTGACATGTTCAATCAATTGAGGTAAGTACTTTTCAAAACCGGGTTCATTTAGTGTTTCATTGTATACTTCATAAAATTCGGAAAATGTCCCTGTTAAATTCGTTGTCAGGCATAACGAACCGGTTGTTTTCAATACTCTGTGACATTCGAATAAAACTTTGTCAGGATTCTCAAAATTGTTTATTCCTAAATTAGACGTAATTAAATCAAAGTGGTCGGTTGGAAATGACATGCTAGAAGCATCACTTTCAATAATAGAAATATTTTCAAGTTGTAAAGTATCTATTTTTGTTTTTGTTCTTTTTACAGCTTCAGACCATGGGTCAATCCCAACCGAGTGACAGTTGTTTCCAAGTCTTTGTGCAATCTCTAAGAGTGGAAAACCTGTTCCACAACCAATATCAAGATAATTAGAATATTCGCCTATCGGGAAGTTGTCAAGGAGTAATAACCCGAATGGGGAAGACCATAAAGGCAGTTCGTCACAGGTATTTGTTATGTCCGGTTGTAAGTAATCTATTTTCTTATTTAAGTAGTTTTTCATGATATGGAATGTCTTTTTCTGTTTTTGCCTCTTTCTATTACTCCAAGACTATTAAATGCACCGAAGTGAATAGTGTAAATTTATTTCTTCCTTACAATTTTCTTCTTATAAAAAGCCAATACAATCATCAACACAACAATCAATACACATAATGCTATCCACATTGTTTTTTTTAAACATAAATTCTCACCCGTTATACCTGAAATACAACCATCATCTGCTTCATATTTCATACTAATCATCGTATTTACTATGGCAAAGCAACTAACCCCAAAAGTAATAAATAGGATAAGCTGAGATATATAATATATAATTTTTCTCATTTATTTACAGTATTTCTTAGGTTTGTCCAGGTTTGTAAATTTGCAGTCAGTGGATAACGCGAGTTAATTTCGTCTCCTATTCCTGGACTAAGGAGGAGCTATAAAATACTATTTTTTTATTCTTTATCATATTAATAAAAATAATCAAATTGAATCAGCAGTTCAGACTTTTTTGACCTTGTACTCTTCCGACTCAAACCCGTCAATATTATCAATCAGGCTGATTAGGTTCTTTTTAAACAATTCGATTTCAGGGCGGTTTGGCTTGACTTTCAGAAAGACTTTGTTTAGGGCAATCCGGGACTTGAGCAGTTTTAATTCCATAGTGTTAAGATAATAATCTACAAAAATACACAATCTGTTTTAAATTTTAATTAATAAATTGCATGTATTTACCAATAAGCATCATCTTTTATTGACAATACATTTTCTATCTGTTTTATTCCACAACCTTCTAACGTAATTTACAATTTAGTCATTTAGGATTTACAATTTAATACTAATTGACCACAACACAAAAAGGAAAAAATAAAATAAGGAGAAAGAAAAAATACTTAACCACAATAGAAGAACACAATAGAATATTTACAATTTATTCATTTACAATTAAAATTTTATGCCAACTAACCACAACACGAAACATAAATACATATTAATCATTTTTTGACGTTGGAAACGTAAAACCAGATACCCCCTCGTTAGGAAGAGGCTTTGTAAAAAGAGTTTTGTAAATTTGAATATACTTACAATATGAAACTGGAAAGCAAATAAGGGTAATAAGGGCAGGATATTTTTTACGTAACATTTCTACTAAGGGTGAAAAAACAAAAATATGGTACATTCCGGTTTATCGGAAAGGTTTTTATTTAAGACCCTTATTATTAGATATTAAACCTTATTATAAAACCGAATTATTTAGGATTAAAACCTTATTCCTTTATTTTATAATTAATGACCAACTTTCAATTTGTAAGTTGTAATTTAGAATTGATTCATTTTTATACAGCCTGTTAGGAAACGAGGGGGAGGAGTAAAGTGATGCACTATCTATCTCCAACTACTAACTCCCTTTTCTTTTTCCACATTTTAGTAAACCGTGGTAGTTCATAGGCTAACATGCAAATCCATCCTACAAGGCACGCCAATGCAATCCCTTTCAGTCCGAAATAAGGAGCCATCAGGTAAGCGGCAATTACGCGGCCCACTATTTGTGTAAAAGTGGAGTTCAGCGTTATCTTCAATTTTCCCAGTCCACGGAAATAGCCTTGAAGGATATTGGTTATTCCAGGAAGTAGGTAAAGAAAAGACATAATTTTCAGGTACTGTACTCCCGAATCGACCACTCTTGTACCTTCATTCCCGATAAATAATGTAACGAAAGGTCGGGCGAAAACATAGATGATAATTCCCATTATCAGGCTATAAATCACTTCCATTTTTAGTCCTGTAAAAAAACCTTTCCTGATGCGTTTTGCACCACTACCGCCACCGTTGTTCTGTGCCAGGAAACCGGTAGTACCATGTGCAATATTTTGTTGTACAATCATCACGAAGTCATCGATCCGGCTTACTGCATTGAAAGCTGCAATAGCAAAGATTCCCAGTGGATTGACTGCTCCCTGTACAAGCAGTTTCCCAATGTGGAGGGTAATCTGCTGCATTCCGGCCACCGAACTGTAGTTTATTGTTTCGCGCAACAACGACCGGTCGAATACAAATTCATGACGAGTATATTTCAGCATAGGAATCTTTTTCCGCACGTATATAATACAAAACAATGCGGATAATGCCTCGGCAATGACGGTGGCACATGCGGCACCTGCTATACCCAGTTTCAGCACCGGTACAAAGAGAATATCCATAATAACGTTAAGGACGGCAGAAGCAGCCAGAAAATAGAGGGAAGCATTTGAATTGCCCATACTCCGCAGAGTAGAGGCATAAATGTTGTAGATAAAGGTAAAGAACATCCCTACGAATATAATTCGCAGGAAAAGGGTCGCATCATCAATGATTTCTGCCGGAGTATGCATCAGGTAAAGAATAGCATGCGAAAAGATTAATCCCAACACAACAATTACCAGCGTAAATACACCTCCTGCAATGAGTGCCGTTGATATTTCCCGTTTCAGTTTGACAATATCGCCCGAACCAAAGAAATTGCCCATTAGAACCGACATCCCCAGGCAAATGCCCACTATCAGAAACAAAACAATATTCATGATAGGGCTTGCTGCTCCCACAGCTGCCAGCGTATTGGCACCTATAAAACGACCGACAATGATGGAATCTGCCGCATTATAGGTAAGCAGGCAAAGGTTTCCTATAATTAACGGTACGGTGAAATGAATAATCTGCGGGGTAATTGCACCCGACGTCATGTCAACAATCTTTCCTTGCTTCATCTACTTATAACTTTCGGACAGCAAAGGTAGACATTTGAATGTCAGAAGTCATTACCAGATTTATAAAGAAATAAAAATATTGTGACAATGTTTGACGATTCAATTTAATTACACCTACTCTCTAAACCAGAAACAAATGTAAAATCAAAAACAAAGGAAAGCAGAAAATAGCGGGAATGATCATTTATAGAATTACAGTACATTCTTTGACGGACTACTACTTACTTCCTACAAATCATTTACAAATTGCTACTTAATTCTTGCTTCCTATTACTTACTTCCTACTACCTACTTTTTTTTACTGATTATAAAGCATTTAATAAATTTTTATTAAAAAATAATAGATAACAGTGATAACTAATTAGATTATTAACTACCTTTGCAGCGTTTTTAAAATTAATCAATGAAATCTACCCCCGATCAATTATTACCGGAGCCAATTGGCCGCAGACTGAGCAAAATCGGTAAACTGTTTCTAGCAAATCTTCAGGTTTATCTGAAACATCTTGACATTGAACGTTCTTTTTTTCCTTTACTTATAATAGAAGCAGGGAATGGACTCACTCAACAAGAGCTGGCAAGTCAATTAAACTGTGATAAAGTTCAGGTAGTCAGAATTATTGATTATCTATCCTCAAACGGGTATGTAAAGCGCAGCCCAAACAAGACAGATAAAAGAAAATACGAATTAATAATCACTGAAAAGGCCAGAATCATCATTCCTGATATTCAAAATGCATTTAGTCAAACTACCTTCCAGGCCTTGAAAGGTTTATCTGAAAATCAAATAAAAGAATTTTATAGCATACTTTCATTCATCGAAAATAATCTTATAACGAATAATAGCAAAATTGTCAAATGAAAAAAAAATCAACCCTCTGGATTGCCATAATCCTGGTATTAATTGTCGCTTTCTTTTTGAAAGTGGGTTTCTCCAAGTCGTCTGACAAAGATGATAAAAGAAATGCAAAAGCAAAAAAAGAACGAAAAGTAGACGCTTACATTGTGAAACCATCGTTGCTTATTAATGAAATTTCTGTGTCAGGGTCGTTGATGGCTGTTGAAGAAGTAGATTTAAAAAACGAAGTTGCAGGAAGAGTGGTGATGATTAATTTGCCAGAAGGTAAATTTGTAAAGAAAAACACTTTGTTGGTCAAACTTTTTGATGATGATCTTCGTGCAACATTTATGAAATTAGAATCGCAACTTGCCATTCAGCAACAAATATTTAACCGGCAATCTGAACTGCTAAAAGTAAATGGAATCAGCCAGAATGATTATGACCAGACAGGGTTACAATTGAATTCATTAAAAGCCGATATAGATGTGGAAAAAACACTGATACGGAAAACCGAAGTCCGTGCACCCTTTGATGGTGTAATAGGACTAAGAAGTATAAGCGTAGGGGCCATTATAACTCCCGCTACATTATTGGCAACCATTCGTACCGAGAATAAGATTAAACTCGATTTCAGTGTCCCTGAAAAATACAGTTCGGTTATCAAACCGGGAATGAAAATTAAGTTCAATATGAGTAATGCAGATGTTCAATACGATGCGACTGTTATGGCAACGGAGGAAGGAATTGATGCAAGTACCCGTAATTTAAAAGTAAGAGCGATTGTAAACAGTCATGCAAAAGAATTACTTCCCGGATCATTTACGGATGTTACGGTTCGGTTAAGTGAAAACAAAGATGCATTGGTTATTCCAACGCAAGCCATAGTTCCTTCGGAAACAAATAAATCGGTGATTGTTGCCCGAAATGGCAAGGCTCATTTTGTACAGATAATCACCGGCATTCGTCAGGCAACTAATATAGAAGTGACCAATGGAATTCAACAGGGCGACACAATCATCACTTCCGGCGTTCTTTTCTTAAAAGAAGGCTCTAAATTGATCTATTCAACAATAATTAAATAATTATGGCATTATCAGATATTGCTTTAAAACGCCCGGTCGGTGCGATAGTATTGAGTCTTGTCATTATTTTGATGGGTGTTGTCGGATTTAATTTCTTAGGAATACGCCTTTATCCGGCTATTGACCCGCCTATTATTACTGTACAGACGAGTTATACGGGTGCCAATGATGATATTATAGAATCAGAGGTTACGGAACCGCTTGAAAAAAGCATCAATGGTATTGAAGGGGTAAAGACTATTTCTTCACAGTCTGCCACCGGAGTCAGTACGATTACGGTTGAATTTAATCTGGATGCCGATTTGGAAAAAGCGGCTAATGATGTACGTGATAAAGTTTCCCAGGCATTGAAAAGTCTTCCACTGGATATTGATGCCCCACCAACGGTAACAAAAGCAGATGCAAACAGCGATCCTATAGTCATGTTAAATGCCCAGAGTACCACCATGAATCCCATGGAGCTAAGCGATTATGCTGAGAACGTTTTGCAGGAAAAGTTGCAAACCATACCTGGTATAAGTTCTGTTGCTATTTACGGTCAACAACGACCTTCCATGCGATTATGGCTCGACCCTGCCAAAATGGCTGCATTTGATCTGACGGCATCCGATGTGAATGCAGCTCTTGTAAAAGAAAATGTAGATGTGCCCGGCGGTAAAATTCGAGGGAATGGTACTGAACTGACCATCAAAACTTTCGGTCGTTTGGTAAGCGAGGATGATTTTAATAACATGATTATCAAGCAAACCGATAATCAGGTTATCCGCATGAGAGACATTGGAAATGCTGTTGTCGGTTCACAGGACGATGAAGCAGGTTCGACAATTAATGGAGTTACGGGTGTTGTGTTGGTTTTGATTCCTCTTCCCGGAGCGAATGATATCCAGATCGCTGATGAATTCTACAAGCGGATGGATCAGATGAAAACAACGTTGCCCAAGGGTCTGGAATTAAGCATTGCCCGTGATAAATCGATATTTGTCCGTCAATCGGTTACAGATGTGGTAGAAACATTGCTTATCTCAATTTTTCTGGTTGTGTTGATCATATTTTTGTTCTTTAGAAACTGGATTATTGCTTTGCGGCCATTACTGGATATCCCGGTTTCATTAATCGGTACTTTCTTTGTCATGTACCTGCTTGGATTCTCCATCAATGTGCTTACGCTGCTTGGAATTGTTCTTGCAACAGGATTGGTGGTGGATGATGGAATTGTAGTAACCGAAAATATATTCAAACGTATAGAGCTGGGTATGAATAAGTTCCAGGCAGCTTTAGAAGGTACCCGGGAGATATTCTTTGCTGTCATTTCCACTTCGCTTACATTGGCCATTGTTTTTATACCGGTCATCTTCTTACAGGGATTTACAGGACGACTTTTCCGCGAATTCGGAATCGTGGTGGCAAGCGCAGTATTAATATCGGCTTTAGTATCCCTGACGCTTACTCCTGTATTAAATGTCTTTCTGGGTGGATCAGGTTCGCATCATTCAAAATTCTATATGGCAACCGAACCGTTCTTTACCGGAATGGAAAAGAAATACAGGCGGTTTCTTTCATTTTTCATTCTGAATAAATGGGTTGCTTTTTCGATATTGGGCTTATGTATTGTATTTATTTTTACGATATCCAGAGTACTAAAATCGGAATTAGCACCTTTGGAAGACCATAGTTATATAAGGACAAGCATAACAGCTCCGGAAGGTACTGAATTTAACACCACAAAAAAAATACTGGATCGGGTTGCCAGCATTAGTTCCGATAACTTTCCTGAAGCTCAATATACTTTGGCACGGTATGGTGGTGGAACCAGTGCAAATACAGGATTTGTTATTACTTTCCTGACCGATCCTTCAGAAAGGAAACGGACCCAGCAAGACATCTATAAGAAATTATCGAAGATGTATGACAGTATCCCTGAAGCAAGAGTTATTGCCAGCCAGGAGCCCACCATTACAACATCCAATTCAAAAGGGCTACCGGTCCAGTTTGTAATACAAAATCTTGATTTTGATAAAATACAGAAAGTACTTCCTAAATTCATGGATGAAGCGCAAAACAGTCCTGTATTCAGTAATATCGATGTGGATCTAAAATTCAATAAGCCGGAAGTAAACATTGTAGTCGACCGGTTAAAAGCCACCAGTCTGGGTGTAAATGAAAAAGATATATCCGATGCAATGGATCTGGCCTACAGTGGAAGTCGATATGCTTATTATTTAAAAAATAGTAAACAATATTATGTAATCGGGGAAATGGGTCTCAATAACAGAAAAACTGCATCCGATATTTCTGCTTTATATGTCCGCAATAATGCCGGAAACATGATCCAGTTGGATAACCTGGTATCCATGAAGGAAAACAGTAATCCACCTATATTATATCATTATAACCGGTATAAGTCTGCTACCATTTCTGCTAATTTAGCGGAAGGAAAAACATTAGGGGAAGGAATTGCCGAAATGCAACGCATTGGTAAAAAATTGTTGGATCCAAGTTTCACCACAGCCTTATCAGGTCCTTCCAGGGATTTTGCCGAAAGTAATTCAAATATCGGATTTGCCTTGATTTTGGCATTGTTACTGATCTATTTAATCTTAGCAGCTCAATTCGAAAGTTTCCGCGATCCTTTTATCATAATGCTTACTGTACCAATGGCTATTGCCGGCGCCATGCTTTCGCTCTGGATCTTTGGGCAAACATTGAATATCTTCTCCGAAATCGGTATGATTCTATTAATTGGTATTGTAACTAAAAACGGTATTCTTATTGTGGAATTTGCCAATCAGAAACGTGGGTTGGGTATGAACAGACGGGTGGCAGCCTTTGAATCGGCTTCGGCACGTTTCCGGCCTATTTTAATGACTTCGCTGGCTACCATCTTTGGAGCTTTCCCTATTGCATTGGCAATGGGAGCAGGTGCAACTAGTCGTGTTTCGTTGGGAATCGTCGTTGTAGGCGGATTACTATTCTCGTTAGTGCTAACCTTATTTGTTATTCCGATTATGTATATCGTTATGTCAAGTAAAAATAAAAAAAATATTGGAGAATGAACTATCAGAAAACAATAAATACGTTGAGAGTAAGCTTGTTATTTTGTTTGATTTTCTTGTTTGCAGGTGTTAATGCTCAAAATAAACTGACATTGGACGATGCAGTCAAAATAGCACTGAAAAATAATTTCGATATATTGGTGGCACATAATGATGCGGCTATAGACAAAGTGAATAACACTCCCGGAAATGCCGGAATGTTACCCACTGTTGCCATTACCGGTTCCGGTGACTATGGAGTAAGTAATACATATCTAAAAACATATCCAAATTTAGTTGATGATTATCCTTCGTTATCAAGTACAATGCTGAGTGCAGGTGCCCAGTTAAGCTGGAATTTGTATGATGGCGGTAAAATGTTTGTTACCAAAAGCAAGCTAAATGAAATACAAGCCCTTGGTGAGATTCAGTTTAAGGATAAAGTGTTGGAGACCTTGTTTAATGTGATTGGAGCATATTATGATGTGGTAAGGCAAAAGCAGCAGTTAACTTCAATCAACGAAGCGTTGAATTATAATAAAGACCGTGTTACTATTTCCCAGGCCGGATTTAATGCCGGTTCGTTGGTGAAAACCGATTTACTTCAGTCAAAGATTGATTTAAATGTCAACACGGAGAATGCCATTGTTCAACAATTAGCAATTGATGTTGCATTGAAAACATTGAATCAGTTACTAGGTAAGAATGAGGATGAATCGTTCGAAATATCCGATTCCATTCCGCTGGGTTATTCACCTGATAAAGCTGATTTACTTAAAAAAATCGATCAGTCAAACACAAGTATTCTTAATTACCAAAAACAGATTGAGATTGCACAATTAGCATTAAAAGAAAATAAAAGTTTGTATTTACCAACTTTCAATATAAAAGCCGGTTATTATGCATCACAAATAATAAATTCGGCAGGTTCTACCTTAACTTCAAGTTCTGTTGGACCACAGGTGGGAGGTACTCTGGTTATTCCTATTTACAGTGCAGGTGAAACGAAAAGAAAAGTAATGACTGCCAAAATACAAACAGAATCGGCCATGTATAATTTACAAAATATTAAACTGCAAATAAAAATATTACTTATTAATACATTTACTGAATTTGAAAATCAGCAGAAGTTATTGAAAATAGAAAGTGAAAATAATGTATTGGCAAAAGAAAACATTAATATCAGTCTTGAACGTCTGAAACAAGGACAGACAACTTCCCTGGAAGTACATCAGGCCCAGGAAGATTATGTGCAGTCGAGCACAAGACTGATAAACTTCAGATATAATCTTAAAATAGCTGAAACAAAACTAAAGCAACTTGTTTCAGATTTATAAATAACCAGGTATTCCGTTCTACAAAATATATTTTAATTAGGTGTAAATGAATAATTTGCACTTTTTTTTTATTCTTGAAACTATAAAAGGAATGGTTATGTGTGAATAATGTAACATTTTTCATGAATTATGTAACGGTTTTATGTTTAAAACCACCGAACTTTGCTTCGTGAAAATTAATTCACCCACAAAACTTAGAAAAATGAAAAAAATAACTTTCTGTATAATGTCAGCATTTTTAATGCTCACATTTATTCCGACTCAGTTAAAAGCTGTAACAGAAAAGAGTGCTGCAACATCTTTAACAACTAAAACAGTTGAATCAATGGATGCAACAGCATCTACAACAGCCAGTGTTGCACAAGCAGCCAGGTATGAAAAAGAACTTGCAAGGTTGGATGAAATTAACGCAATGGATTTGTCAAATTTAACTCCTGCTGAAAAGAAGGAATTACGAGAAGAAGTCCGTTCAATTCAAAATGATCAGGAAGATCATGACAGGTATCGTGACCGTGATCGTGACGGTTATCATCATCATCATCGTGGAATCTTTTTATCAGTGGGTGGTGGTCTGCTTATAATTATTTTGTTGATTTTATTGTTGTAGCAACACTTTTTTACAGATGATTTAAATAAAAAGCCCGGTGATTATTCGCCGGGCTTTTTATTTAATTAGATTTTATTCGAATTATACTATTCCAATTCTATTAAAACATCATCCTGCATTACTGCTTGTCCCTGAGTAACATCAATTCTTTTGACAACACCATTTTTCTCAGCTAAAATATTGTTTTCCATTTTCATAGATTCCATTACCAATAAAAGATCACCTTCTTTTATTGTTGCTCCAACGGTTGTTACAATACTGGTTATACTACCAGGTAGTGGTGATTTAATATTATTGGCACTTGGCCTGGAGTGGGTAGGAGCAGGAGCTGCTTTTGCGGTGATTTTATTTTCTCCCGGATTAGTAGTTACTTCTTTACGAACCAGAATAGGAGTTTTAAGGGTATTCACCTCTTGTTCCAATCCAACTGCATACGATTTGCCATTCACTTCTATATCGGCCTGATTGCCTACTATTGATTTGACATTCACACTATATGAAGCCCCATCGATTTTAAATTTGAATTTCTTCATATCCTGTTATCTGAGATTATTGTTTATACCATAAATTTTTGAACTCCACGGCGAATAGCGTCTTTCGATACGTTTAATAGTAATAACATTACTTTCATCATCGTGAACCTCGTCATAATACAAATGTAGAGCCATTGCTATTGCAACAATATCAGTGGTTGGAATTTCTACTTTATCCTTGCTAATTGAAGCTGTCTTCGTTTTTTTACCAAAAAGTTTTTCAAATATCATAGGACTAATTATAAAGGTATGTTATTATGTTTCTTTGGTGGATTCACGACTTTCTTAGTTTCCAATGCCTGGAAGGCACGAATTATACGAAAACGTGTATTACGCGGTTCAATGATATCGTCAATAAAACCAAAAGCAGCAGCCTGATACGGATTTGCAAATTTTTCTTTGTATTCGTTTACCTTTTCGCTGATAAATACAGCTTTTTCTTCAGGATCTTTTATTGCAGAAATAGCACGTCCTTCCAATACTTCGATAGCTCCTGCAGCGCCCATAACGGCAATTTCAGCAGTAGGCCATGCATAATTGAAGTCCCCACGCAATTGTTTACAACTCATTACATCGTGTGCACCACCATACGACTTCCGAATGGTTACTGTTACTTTCGGAACTGTTGCTTCGCCATAAGCAAACATTAGTTTAGCACCATGGGTAATGATTCCGGCATATTCCTGACCTGAACCGGGCAAGAATCCAGGAACATCAACCAACGTCAACACTGGAATATTGAACGCGTCGCAGAAACGAACAAAACGGGCAGCTTTACGGGCAGCATCACAGTCGAGTACTCCTGCAAGAAAATTTGGTTGATTGGCCACTATTCCGGTTGGAGCACCGTTGAAACGGGCAAAACCAACAATGATGTTACGTGCATAGTGTTGGTGAACTTCCAGAAATTCATCGTTATCTACAATACCATGAATAATATCCTTCATGTCGTAAGGCATGTTGGGATTATCAGGAACAATAGAGTTTAATTTATCATCCAAACGAACAATAGGATCTGTATTTTCGAACAATGGAGCTTCTTCCAGATTGTTTGAAGGTAAGTAAGATAATAATTTGCGGATAAGCATCATCCCTTCTTCTTCATTTTCTGCTTTGAAATGCGAAACACCTGATTTTCGGGAATGAACATCAGCACCTCCCAGATCTTCTGTTGAAATATCTTCTCCGGTAACAGATTTTACAACCTTTGGTCCGGTTACAAACATATAGCTGTTTTCTTTGGTCATTACCACGAAGTCAGTGAGGGCAGGGGAGTACACGGCTCCTCCGGCACAAGGGCCAAAAATAGCTGAAATCTGAGGAATAACTCCTGAAGCCAGGATATTACGTTCAAATATTTCGGCATAACCGGCCAGTGAAGTTACGCCTTCCTGAATTCGGGCTCCACCTGAATCGTTAATGCCAATAACAGGACATCCCAATTTCATAGCCATATCCATTATTTTACAAATTTTGAGAGCCATCGTTTCCGACAATGATCCACCGAAAACTGTAAAATCCTGTGCAAATACACACACAATACGACCATCAATAGTGCCGTGACCTGTTAGTACACCGTCTCCAAGATACTTTTCATTTTCCAACCCAAAGTTAGTACAACGGTGGGTTACAAACATGTCAAGTTCTTCAAAACTTCCTTCATCCAATAACATTTCCAGGCGTTCACGGGCAGTAAACTTTCCTTTGGCATGTTGTGAAGCAATTCTTTTTACACCGCCACCAAGTTTGGCTTGTACACGTAAATCGATGAGGTTTTTTACCTTTTCTTGATTTTCCATTATTATTTATGTCTATAGTTAAAGGATGAAGTTTTTGATACAAAATCACATGTAAGTACCAGTCAACCTGTTAACTTATTAACTAATTATTTGTTTGGATCTTCACAAAGTTCGGTCAACACTCCAAAAGTGGATTTTGGATGCAAAAAGGCTATATTCAACCCTTCAGCACCTTTACGTGGTTGTTTGTCAATTAGTCTGATTCCCTTTTCAGCAACGAAATCAAGTGTTTCCTGCAAACCTTCAACAGCAAAAGCCACATGGTGTACACCTTCGCCTTTGTTTTCAATAAACTTACCAACAGGACCCTCAGGATCGGTTGATTCCAGCAATTCAATTTTGGTTTGCCCTACTTTGAAAAAAGCTGTTTTAACTTTTTGTTCCGGAATTTCTTCCATTGCATAACATTTTAATCCTAATACATTTTCGTAATAAGGAATAGCCGTTTCAAGACTTTTTACTGCAATGCCTAAATGCTCAATATGAGTCGGTTTCATAATAATATATATATAATAGTTTGAAAATTCTTTTCAATAGATAAGTTCATTCTGATTTGGTATATTCTTAGTTCTTAATAAAACTAAATACAGAAATTTTTCCGTATTTTAATTTCATGCAAAATTACATTAATTATTCTTCATTATCAAGCAAATAGACAATAATTTTTCATATTTATTCTTTTTGTTGATTATCAGAAAGATAGGAATAAGGCACTAAAATCACCCCAAAAGAAAGCAGTTTGAACCCTTTTTCTTTTAAATTTAAACCGTACCGGTTTACAAAGTTCAATTCGGTAATTAAAACCTTCATTTTGACATGTATTTGTAAGTTGAATTCGACCTTAGTGTGAGTGCTGTTTTCGGAAAAGGTGGTACAATCCGGTAAAAGTAGGAAACAGGAATAGGCAGATTAAGCTATTAAGTGTTTTTTTTGATACAGAAATGAATTGTAAAATTTCTTTTCGCAATTATAGTTATTTATCGGTATTTATCAATGGGGTTAGATTTTTTTTGATACGCCGATATTTTCATACTTTGCACTACCCAAAAAAGAGATCGCAAGTTTTTGACCTCTGAGTTTGAAATGGGCAGTGCCTGCTTCAGGTGTAATCATGTTGAATTCTTCTCCTTTTGCAGAAATTGTTTCAGGTGCAATTCTTACCGGGGAATAATAATATCAATTATTTACTGGCTTATAAGTTCGGCTTCCATATGCAGCTTTTCATCATTTGTGAATTTATAGGGAAGCCATTCTTTTATCAAAATCTTATAGTTTGTTTTTTATTTCTAAAGATCTGCGTCAGGTTCAACATTAAATTATTTCTTATATTCATTAATACGCTTCATAAATTGTTCTTTCTGTATATTTTAAATTTTAATTGCGTAACTTTTTTCTATACCTGCTTCTAAGTTACGGATTTAATAGGTTTGAGTACGAAAAATATTTATCAGTTCGTATTTATAATACAAAACAGGTTTAGCGAAAACTCCCTGACAAATAAACGTTTTATAAAGGACAATTTTAGTTTGTGATATTATTTGAATAGTAGCGGGACAAACTCTGACAGATAAATACGCCAGTTTTTCCAGATATGTCCTTCCTCACTTTCATAATAAGTATATTTATAACCATTTTTGTCCAACAGTTTACGATAATCTTCGTTGGCTTTATACAAAAAATCGGCTTTCCCTATACCAATCCAATAAAGTTTTGGGCTTTTGCTGAACTGAATTTTTAGTTTTCCTTCAAAATTGGCGTAAATTGGTGATCTGGCATCTTTATTTTGTATAATAGCTGCCGAAAATAAGCCGATATAATCAAACATATCAGGATATTGTTTAGATATATGCAGGGAATGAAAACCACCCATAGATAAGCCTGCAATAGCACGACCTGATTTTTTTGCCACTGTGCGATACTCACTATCTATAAATTTGACAACATCAGGAAAACTTGTTTCCATTGAGCCTTCCATCGTTTTAGGAAGTTGCATGCCGGGTTTGTATAATCCCTGAGCCGATTCACCGGGAGCAGCTTCCTGGGAAACATTCCCGTTTGGCATAACAACAATCATCGGTGTTGCCTTGCCTTGTGCTATCAGGTTATCGAGAATCTGAGCCGTACGCCCAAGGGCAATCCACGCTTCCTCGTCACCACCCATTCCATGAAGCAGATAAAGAACCGGATAGTTCTTTTTGCTGGTTTCGTAACCGGCAGGAGTATAAATCGTTAATCGACGGGTCATATTCAAACCGGGGCTATAATACCAACGACGGGATACTGTTCCGTGGGGTACTTCATTTACTCTGTATAAACCGGCATGTCCCCCACCCACTAAGAATATATTTGTTACTGATGCCACATCACGAATCAAATAGACATTATTTGGATCCGTAGTTTTAAATTCGTCTACAATGAACGAATAACTGTAAAGTTCAGGTTTCAATGGCTCAGGGGTTGTATATTTCCATAAACCGTCTTTCCCTGCTTTCAAATCAATTAAACCGGGTATATCCTGTTTACCATAAGGTGTGTCGGTCTTTTTTGCAGGTAAGAAATCACCGGTAACCTGTACTTTCGCGGCATTCGGGGCGTATAAACTGAATGTGACGGTGTTATCTGAATTTATCTCCGGCGATATAATGTTTTGTCCACCCCAAAGTGCTTGTTGGGAAAATGAACTAATACATAATAGTAAAAGAACGGCTAAAGTGATTTGTCTTTTCATGATGTTTATTTTCTTTATTTTATTGTTCCCGATTCTGATTTTATTATGTCTTTTTTATCCTGTGCTAGCAAATCGGTTTTAACCAGGAAATATACAACGCGGCTATCCAGATAATTTTTGAATCCGTCATATAAAAAATTCAGCATTTCCGGTGTAAAGTTTTTTCTTTCCTTAGGTAGCTTGAAATTTCGTAAAGGCATTATGAATACTCCTCCCAGGTTGTAGTACTCTATAAGTTTTACATTGGAAGTTTGGTAAGCAAAAAAACTTATGGTTGAATAATACGAAGCATAAGAATGGTTACTGAATATCCCACTCGTATTTTTAGGAATAAGTTGGTTGTTTTCCGATAAATCCGCGTTATCTATCACGATAACAAAGTCATAAAGATCCTTATTGTTATATATCCATTCTTTTACTTTTTTAGTTTTTGCAGAAATAAAGAATCTGTTCTTTACTTTTGATACAGAATCGGGTAATTGAACTACCGACACTGAAAAGCCCGGATTTAAATAGCTTTGTAATTTACTCTCCACATAATTGATCATGGAAAAATTAATCGGTAAGGTATCGATATAATTCGTAAAAGCCGTGAATCCTATATGTCTGTGGATAAATGTAGTGTCTGCAACCGATACAATGGCAATTTTTGTTGTCTTTGCCTGTAAGTTAAGCGTACATACTAAACATATTAAGCACAATAGGATTCCTGTAAATAATTGTCTTGGTTTCATATATAGATTGTTTGATTATTATACCTCAAAAAAATAATTTTATTCTGATTTATTTATCGAGTATCTTTTTTAATCTTAGTCTGATGAGACTTATTTAATACATTAATAAATAATTACTTGTGATTCGTTTTTACTTTATTAAATAAATTATATCCAATTATGAAAGCTACTCTTCGATACTCTGAGTCCCAATTCAAATAATCACTTAAAATAGATGTGGTAGTATAATATCGTATTTCTGCACTGAATCCATCAAATTCCAATCCACCACCAAAAGATATACTGCTGGCAAACTTGTCAATTTGATAGTTTGTTGAAAAATAGGAACTTTGAATATTAAAATTCGAGTTGAAATTCTTTCCAACAATTGTTCCTTGTGCGTCTAATAACAACTTGAATTTATCATTTATAAAAAAATATCGTCTGATACCTACTGGAATTTCCAGGGAATATAGTTGAACTGTGTTATTAACAGGACTTTGATATTGTTGCTTGTAATTTTCAAAGTTAGGTTCAATGGTTATTCCCCAGCTATTCCTGTTAAAAGGCAGAATATATTCAGCTTCCAATCCAATCCGATAGCTCAATTGATTATTAAATTCAGCATGTCTTACATCAACTAAATTCGATACAGACAATGATGAATAATTTATTCCTGGTGTAATTCTAAGATTAAAATTGTGCTTCCCCTTGTTATTATCATAATCAACAAATGTAATCCCTATACAATCATTGTATTTTTTGAAGTATTTTTCAAGTTCAACACGATCATAATTTAACCTCTCAACCGTTTGCATCGTTGTATTAGTACATTTTACATCATTCCAAAGCTGTTGTTGAAATTTTAAGTTCGTTTTATAGTGATGGTCAATATCATTCGTAAAATAATCCTTGAAAATTAATTGTTGAATGGGAGAATTATCAACAGAATAAAAAAATCGCCAGAATAAGTTTTCCTGATAGAAATACAGTGATGCTTTCCCTTCAACAAGTACTTTTAAAAACAACCGTTCGCCGGACCAGTTTGGATTTATTGAATCTGATAAAACAGATGCATCCATTGGGGAACGGTCAATTTTTGTATCTACCCTGATAAATTTCATAACACCCGGAACACCAAATTCTTTTATGATAGATAAGTTCCCTTTTTTAGTACTGTCATTATCACTTAACTTATAGACAAATTCTTTCGGATTATTTTTCCAATCTGAATTTTTAATATAACATTCCACTTTCCGGTTATTATTGTCAATAATATACCCCTTTTCAAATTTGATTTGTCCAAAAGCCTGGAAAGTGAGTAAGCAAAGAAGGATAATACTAAAATTTAATTTCATAGTTGAAATTGTTTATTTATTAATTCTACTGGTAAATAAAAGATTGTTTTTTTTTCTGATTTATTTAATGAGTATTTTTTAACTATAATCTGATATGACTCAGCTAATATAATTGAAAACTAATTACTTGTGCTTTTTTCCTTCATTCAAAAAATTATATCCGACTATGAAAGCGACTCTTCGATAATTTGAATCCCAGTTAAGATAATCGTTTGTAACAGAAGTAGAGGTATAATATCTTATTTCTGTACTTATTCCTGAATATTCAAATCCACCTCCAAATGAAATACTGTAGGCCGTCCTGTCAATTTGAACAGGTAAATAGTAATAAGAACTTTCAATATTAAAATTCGAGTTAAAATTCAGTCCAACAATTGTACATTGTGCGTCTAATAGCAACTTAAATTTATCATTTATAAAAAAATACCGTCTGATACCTACCGGAATTTCCAGTGTATTCATTTCAACGGTGTTATTAACAGGGCTTGTATATTGTTGTTCGAAATTTTGAAAGTTCGGTTCAATGGTTATTCCCCAACTATTCCTGTTAAAAGGTAAAATATATTCAGCTTCCAATCCGATACGATAGTGTAATTGACTTTTAAATTCAGCTTTTCTTGATTCTATACTATTAGATACAGATAACGATGAATAATTTATTCCGGGTGTAATTCTTATATTAAAATTGTGCTTCTCATTATTATTATCATAATCAACAAAAGAATTACCCACACAATCGTTGTATTTTTTGAAGTATTTTTCAAGTTCAACCCGATCATAATTTAACCTTTCAACTACTTGCATCGATGTATTCGTACATTTTACATCATTCCAAAGCTGCTGTTGAAATTTTAAGTTCGATTGATAGTGATGGTCAATATCATTCGTCATATACTCCTTAAAAATTAACTGTTGAATAGGAGAATTGTCAACAGTATAAAAAAATCGCATGAATAAGTTTTCCTGATAGATATACAGTGTTGCTTTTCCTTCAACAAGTACTTTCAAAAATAACCTTTCGCTGGACCAATTTGGATTTATTGAATCTGATAAAACTGAAGGATCCATGGAGGAACGGTCAATTTTAGTATCTACACTGATATATTTCATTACACCGGGAACACTAAATTCTTTTATGGTAGATAAGTTTCCTTTTTTAGGACTGTCATTATCACTTAACTTATAGTCAAATTCTTTCGGATTATTTTTCCAATCGGAATTTTTAATAAGACATTCCACTTTCCGGTTATTATTGTCAATAATATACCCTTTTTCAAATGTGATTTGTCCAAATGCCCGGACAGTAATAAAGCAAAAAAGGAGAATAACAAAATTTAATTTCATATTGTAATTGTTTGATGATATGATTAAATCTAGTTAGCTGAAATTGTTAAGTATTAAATAAATTCTTTTGAAGCAGATTTTTATTTTCAAATGTCAATTCTCTAATTTATTAACTACGTTCTTTATTCATATGAAAAGTTTTATTATAACATTTATTTTGCAAATATACCTGTTTATTGTTAAATACAAGTAGAATACAGTCATTTTATTTGATAATTAAAAAAGCACCACGATTGCAGTACTTTTAAATTTAACAAATAAATTTTTTCACTTTAAGAATGAAGTAAGAGGTTGATAAATATTTTCATTTTGCTTTTACTACTAATTTATAGGTGAAAAGAGTCTGTTTATTGGATAAATCCCATGTCGACAATTCGTCTTTAATGAGATCATTGTGCTTCTTCGAAATATCACGGAGTGAGTTTCCGACTGATTTTCTGAGATACTCACTTTCATGTGCCTTATGCCGGCTTATCAGTTGAATAGCCACTTCCGGGTTAGTATTAAAATAAGGACGGCCTGTCCATATCCTCAAACCTTCCGTTACAGCCCTGCATACATTCGGATTCTGATCACTCAGCCAATCGATGATCACAGGGATTGATTTCTCATATCCGTTGTCCCTGCAGTATTGGTCAAAAGCTTTTGCCAAAATCTCCTGAACCTGCCAGCTTTTATCATTGCTGACTTTTCTTTTCAATATCTGAAGCGCAGTAGTGTCAATTGATGAGATATAACCCAATAAAAAGACTCCGACACTCCGAATCTGATAAAGTTCGTCATCTAATAAACCAATAGCAGTTTTCATGTTATCTTCTATCGGGTTTGAGTCAAACAGTTTTTTAGCTTCAATTTCCATCGGTTTGAACCCATGCTCTGTTTTTGAGAGCCTTTCTATAATTTCCTGATCCATGATCGGTTAATTTGTTGTTTGAAGTTTGAAAAGTTCCGTGTTCCGTGTTCCGTGTTCCACGTTCCGCGTTCCGGGTTGATGATCTGGTTGATACCGTATACGGGAAGTCTCTTCGTTCCGTTAGTTAAATAGTTAATCCCGTAAACGGGACGTCATTTCGTTCCGTTGGTTGATTGGTTATAAAGCAATCATCAACATGTTTTAAATAGTAAATGGTAAATGAATAAATGGTAAATGATTATAACAACTCAATTTTATCTTAAACAGACATAAATTGCGAACTTTGAAATGTATATTTTGTTTAATCTTGTTGAGAATGTATCATAATTTATTAAAACTAATTTTTGTACTTTTAGTTCAAAATGAAAAGGATAATTCTTATAATCGCGTTTACAACATTTATGTCAGGTACAATCAATCCTCAGGTCAATGGAAGCGCAATCGGCCTGCGTGCAGGATATGATGCCCAGGAGATTTCATATCAATTGCCACTCGGTCATGTTACCAGGTTTGAATTGACATTTTGAGCGAATACGTTTGGCCGTAACCAGATGGGTAAATTATGCATGGGTATCGGGATAAACGGACTTTTTCAATGGGTGAATGACCTGTCATCCCTGTCGACAGGCCTTAACTGGTATTTAGAATTGGGGGCAGCTGTGCTCGATCATAGTAGCTTGTCACGTGGCTTATATGGTGACAGTGCATTGGTACAAATAGGAGTGGAGTATAATTTTAATCCCCTAAGGCAGCTTTCATTGGACTATCGTCCCGGTTGGTACAGGCTTCCCGGTGCAGGAAATATATACCGTTACTCATGGAATGCACCCTGTGTCGGGGTCAGGTATCGCTTATAGAAAACTAAAGAACTAAAAAAAATCAATATTCATAATTGAGTTGAATGCTGATTTTAATGTCTCATTTATAACAACTTGAATGAATATACTTGTTTCCTTAAAGTTTCAATATCTCAATTTAAAGCTATTAAGAATGACAGATATAGTATCCGATCCCTTATAGGCCTTAATGATCGTGCTACTTTCAAACTCAGTGGCTGGAGGTATACCTGAAAAGTGTGTAAATGAAATTACGGTTGAATCATTCTTAAAACCCTTCGATGTATCCAGCTGAATGTTCTTTTCACCGGGAACTCCATCCCCATAAGTCATTACTGTAACCTTATCAGCATTCGTCGAACCGGTAACAGCCAGGTTTACTTGTCCAAAACTGTTTGTTTTCGAGGTTGTAGTGAACCAAACAGAATTTGTAATACTCAGCGAAGTCCCTTTGGCATCAGTATATACCCGGGTTGAATCATTCGCATTCCGTGTAAAATCAGTTGATAAATCAGTGGCATCTTTCGTTGAACAGGATACAAATGCAAGCATGAAACAAATAAATAAAATTTCAAATCTCATAGTATTTATACTTTATTGTAGAATATGGATTCTTTAAATAGATTTTCAGTTTGAAATATTGAATTTGATGGTTGTAATGATGATATTGTTGTTTGCACTTGCACCTTCCGAACCCCGCATCGATTTCAATTCAACTTCATCTGTCCCTGAAAAGTTTAGGGCAGGTGTATAGGTGTAACCGATTTTTCCGGTAGTAATATCACGGTCCGTTTTGCTTACAATGAAATGGTTTGCTTGCCTGCTTATGCTTGCACCTTCTTCATCCCCAAAGTATCCAAGGTCAAAATGATAGGTTTTGTTCCTGCTAAGTGTTACAGTATTTGTATCCGGTGAATGTATGACTATATCCTCTTTACTACATCCCTGACTAAAAGTGAGCAAGGCTATTAGAATTATCAGAGTAAGAAAAAAACGTTTCATAGTATCAGTTTAAATCTTAAAATGAAATAAATCCTGCATTCGTTGCATACTCAGAAAATAATTTCTGTTCAAATTATTGTATAGGAATCTATCTTTGGTTTAAGATAGTAAGGTAGAGTCAGTATAATGATTCTTTTGTTTTAAAATATCCCCGGAATTAATCTATTCGTTCTTTTTTGATACTCTGTATATTTCATTCCCCATTGATCCATCATAAATTTTTCTTCTGTTCTTATCCGGTAATAATATCCGATAAATACGGGAATAAACATCAATATGACTGATAACCAGTTAGCAAGAGCTATTGCAGTAGCCTCAAAAATTATCAGTTGACCTAAATATCCGGGATGTCTTATCCATTTGTACATACCGGTTTCAATTAATTCATGACCCTCAATTTTTGTGACAGTATACGTGAAATGTTGTTTAAGAGTCAATATCGAGTATATTCTGATGAATAATCCGATAATTGCCAGCAGTACACCTATTATAAAAAAAGTATCCCAATGAACCATCCTGCCGGTTTTTGTAGAGCCGACAGCAAAAGAAAGCGAATAGCCTATCGCTATAAAAATAAACATGATCCAGAAACTGCCCTTGTCTCCTTTTTTCTCAATAATCTTATTCCTTCTTTTTCGTAGGATGATCCACATTAACATCTCAAAAAATCCATACAGATAAGTAAAAGCTATGATGATGATCACTTTTAAGTCCATAGTTGTTATTATTAAAATTATTTTTCAAGTGGATTTGAAGGAATTCTGAATCTATTTGGCACTAAAAAGAAAAATTATTTTATTTTTAGTCACTGCAAATATAGTTGATTTTCACAAATAATTCTATATCTATAGATTTTCAAACGAAACAGAAAAGGTTACATTAAATTTTAATATTCTCTTATTCAATAGAATATATTTAATAATAATTCAATATTACCAATTGTGAAAAATGCTTTGTACAATCCTGATTAAAGACATGTTTTTAACATCTTATTTCTAATTTATTTAATACAATTAATTTTATATTTCTCACGCTTTTTTTCTATATTTGTCAGTCCAATTCACCGACAAAGTCTGTTTTTTAAAAAGTAATCATACTTTAAGTTTCAGAAAACCCCGTCAAAGTTCACTTCCTCTGATTTACAATTTCACTAAAACCTCAATGATTTTATATTTATCCTTTCAAGGTATGCTCTACCTTATTTGAGCCTTGCTTCATCATCCGGGAACGCTTTAAGTTCTTACTATAGGTATATGTACTCCCTACCAGGGATGTATCATATCATTTATTAATATGATACATCTATGATAGAGAGTTGAAACATCTATGATAGAGACTTATTACGTCCCCGGAGGATGAAGCAAGATTGAGAAGAGGGTTGAGACAAATTTGTAGAAATAAAAGGGGAAAATGGGTGAAGAAATGTTGAGTCAGAATATAAATTCCACGTTCCGCGTTCCGCGTTCTGCGTTTAAAGAGTTCCGAAAAACAGGAGTGTTGCAAATTCCATTTGAAAGGTTTGAAACCGTTTCTGACTCTTTGAACTTTATTGAGTAAAAAGTCTTTCAGGAATTGATTGCAAAGATAAAACTTTTACACTAATTCAACAAAACTCGTATAAAAAATTCAACTAAGACTTTTAAAGATATGATGTGTTTTGAAATGGTTAACTGTTTAAGCATTACATTAACAGATTCAAAAATACTTTTGGGTAGTTCATTTAAAACCTGTCAATGAAAATTTTATTTTAAAAATCAACAAAAACGCTTTTAGGTACTTCATATGCCAAAAGGTTTTTACAGAGAGAGAGGGTAAAAAAAAACTGTCCATTTCTGAACAGTTTTTAATATTATTCAACTTTTCCAAAGTTTGGAACTTTGGAAAAGTTATATTCAATTAGAATACGCGTTCGGCCATTCTCTTATACCCATCATAACGCCATTTTGCATTAGCCTGTGCAGCTACGAATAATTCCTTAGCTTCTGCAGGGAATTGTTTGGTTAGGGATGTGTAACGCACTTCACCATTCAGGAATTCCTGGAATTTATCCCACTGTGGTTCTTTCGAATCAAGGATCATTGGGTTCTTTCCTTCTGCTTCCAAGGCCGGGTTGAAACGATACAGGTGCCAGTAACCACATTCAACTGCACGATCCTGTTCATCCTGAGCCTTGCCCATACCGGCACGAAGTCCGTGAGAGATACATGGTGAATAAGCTATGACAACCGATGGACCATCATAAGCTTCCGCTTCACGAAGTGCTTTCAGTGTCTGTGACTGATTGGCACCCATGGCAATCTGTGCTACGTATACATATCCGTAGGTGGCAGCTATCATACCTAAATCTTTTTTGCGAACACGTTTACCTGCTGCTGCAAATTTTGCAACCGCACCCATAGGTGTAGCTTTGGAAGCCTGACCACCGGTATTCGAATAAATTTCGGTATCCACAACAAGGATATTAACGTTTCTACCGGATGCAATAACATGATCCAAACCACCGAAACCGATATCATAAGCCCAACCATCACCACCGATAATCCATTGTGATTTTTTGATAATATAGTGAGTTAATTCGGCAATTCGATTTGCTAAAGTGCTGTTGATTGCTTTTACCAATGGAGTGATTTTAGCTTCCAGTTCAACTGTTTTAACAACAACCTCACGGTTTTCGATCCACTCTGTAAATAAGCCTTTCAATTCGTCTGAAATAGAATCATCCGATTGTGCTTCGGTAAACAAACGAACCAACCTGTCGCGCATATTATCAGTAGCAAATAACATTCCCAATCCATATTCAGCATTATCTTCGAATAATGAGTTAGCCCATGCCGGTCCGTGACCTTCAGCATTTGTTGTATATGGAGTAGAAGGAGCGGAGTTCGAATAAATTGAACTACATCCTGTTGCATTGGCTATCATCTGACGATCACCAAACAGTTGGGTAAGTAATTTTACATATGGAGTCTCACCACAACCTGCACAAGCACCAGAGAATTCGAACAATGGAGTAGCCAACTGTGAGTTTTTCACGTTTGCTTTTACATCCACCAGATGTTGTTTTGATGTTACATGATCAATACAGTAATCCCAGTTGTCCTGATTGTCATATTGAGAATCGATGTGAGCCATTTTCAATGCCTTGTTTCCTTTGTTACCAGGACAAACTTCGGCACAATTTCCACAACCGGTACAATCGAGCACATCCACCTGAATACGGAAAGTAGTACCGCCAAATTGCTTGCCGTTGGTTTTCAACATTTCAGTGAACGGTGCTTTTGACTGTTCGGCTTCATCCAGAATAAACGGACGGATCACAGCGTGAGGGCAAACAAATGCACATTGATTACACTGGATACAGTTAGCAGAATCCCAGACAGGAACAAATGAAGCTACACCACGTTTTTCATATTTTGAAGTACCTTGTTCCCACGTTCCATCTTCACGACCTTTGAAAACCGAAACAGGTAGATCATCACCAGCCTGGGCATTGATCGGACGAACAATGTTTGTAATAAATGCAGGTACTATATCATGTGTTGTAAGATCTTCGTCCAACAAAAGAGACCATTCAACAGGAATCTCCACTTTTGTATATTCACCACCACGATCGACAGCTGCATAGTTTTTGTTCACTACATCTTCTCCTTTTTTACCATACGATTTGTTGATAGCGTATTTCAATTTTTCAACTGCCAGTGTGTAAGGAACTACATTGGCAATTTTGAAGAATGCCGATTGAAGTATGGTATTGGTACGATTACCCAATCCGATTTCTTCGGCAATGTTGGTGGCATTTATAATATAAAGGCTGATGTTGTTAACCGCCAGGTATTTTTTTACCCTTACAGGCAGATTCCGTTTTACATCTTCTTCATTCCAAATGGTATTCAACAGGAATGTCCCGTTTTTCTTCAATCCTTTGGTTACATCGTATAACTTCAGATAGGCCTGTACGTGACAAGCTACAAAGTCGGGAGTAGTTACCAGATAGGTAGAACGGATTGGTGTTTCACCGAAACGCAGGTGAGAACAGGTAAATCCACCCGATTTTTTAGAGTCATATGCAAAATATGCCTGACAGTATTTATCGGTATTATCACCAATGATTTTTATTGAATTTTTGTTGGCACCTACTGTACCGTCAGCACCCAGACCATAGAATTTTGCTTCAAATGTACCGGCTCCGCCCATTGGAATTTCCTCTTTCATAGGGAGTGAAGTAAAAGTAACATCGTCTACAATACCAACAGTAAAGTGATTTTTTGGTTCAGGTAACGAAAGATTTTCGTAAACAGCAAGTACCTGTGCAGGAGTAAAGTCTTTTGATGACAATCCGTAACGTCCACCAACGACCAAAGGTTGACTGGCAGAACCGTATAAAACATCTTTTACATCAAGATACAATGGTTCGCCTGTAGCACCCGGTTCTTTTGTGCGGTCCAACACACAAACACGTTTTGCTGATTTAGGCAATATTGATAAGAAATGTTTAGCTGAGAATGGACGGTACAGGTGAACTGAAACCAATCCAACTTTTTCGCCTTTGGCAGTCAGGTAATCGATTCCTTCGCGGATAGCTTCGGTTGACGATCCCATGGCAATCACTACACGGTCGGCATCTTTCGCTCCGTAGTAGTCAAATAAACCATATTTACGACCTGTAATGGTAGCAAGTTGATTTAAATAATCTTCAACCACTTCAGGAATGGCATCATAGAATGGATTACAGGCTTCACGTGCCTGGAAATAGATGTCACCGTTTTGAGCAGTACCGCGTGCAACTGGATGTTCAGGATTCAATGCGCGGTCACGGAACCCTTTTAATGCTTCCTGATCGATCAATGGGATTAAATCTTCCTGATCAATTTGTTCTATTTTCTGAATTTCATGAGAAGTACGGAAACCATCGAAGAAATGTACGAAAGGTACACGTGTTTTGATGGCAGCAAGGTGGGCGATAGCAGCCATATCCATTACTTCCTGAACAGACCCGGTGGCAAACATAGCACATCCTGTCTGACGCACAGCCATGACATCCTGATGGTCACCAAAAATGGAAAGAGCATGCGAAGCCAATGCACGGGCCGAAACATGATAAACTCCGGGAAGCAATTCCCCGGCAACTTTATACATATTCGGAACCATAAGGAGCAAACCCTGAGAGGCTGTAAAAGTGGTAGTCAATGCACCTGCCTGAAGTGATCCGTGCATTGCTGCTGCAGCACCGCCTTCCGACTGCATTTCCTGTACTTGTACCTTTTCGCCGAAAATGTTCTTACGACCAACGGCAGCCCATTCGTCAACATATTCTGCCATGGTAGAAGATGGTGTAATAGGGTAAATCGCAGCTACTTCAGTGAACATATATGCTATATGCGCAGCAGCCTGATTCCCATCACAGGTCAAAAATTTTTTTGATTTAGCCATTTTGTTAATAATTTATTAATAATTGTTTTATTTGTTAGCCCCCAAGCCCCCAAAGGGGGTTTTAAGAATTATAGTTTGAAATTTATTTATAGTTTGAATCTGTTTTAAAGCTTCTTAAAGTCCCTTTTTAGAGGATTTAGGGGCTAATAGAGGAATCCAAACAACCATAACGGTATAACGTTTTTATTTCCTGTTTCGATGTTATCGGCAGCATAGATCACTTTTGAATAATGCTTTCCTGTCTCAGGTTTATTTTCACATTTAAAATGAAATTGATGATCGATACAAAAATCCAAATGATATTTACATACATTTACTTTGTGACAGGCATGCAAAGCATTGTAAAAGAAAGTTTTTTGTTCTGCCGGTTTGTCTACATGACCTGAATTGATTGTATACATTAAATTTGTATTATGTACATACACCAGAGTTGGTTTCTTAGGATATTCATCTCCATCCGAATACAACATGTTCAACAGGCGTGCATCTTTCAGGTATTTAATGTAGTTCATGATGGTAGCCCTTGAAACTCCGATTTCATTACTTAACTGGCTGATGTTTGGAGCTGCAGGAGCTGTATTCATAATTAAAAAAAGCAACCTGCGTATTTTAGAAAGATATTTTAGTTCAATTTGTTTAATAAGTAAAATATCCACTTCCAGCATCATGTTCATGGTCTTAATCAGATTCTCCGAGAAATTGCGGTCCTCCAGAAAGAAAGGATAATAACCGTGATGCAAATAGTCCTGAAAATAATCGAGAGGATGAACAAGGGAGCAAATTTCCTTTGCTATCACCTCATGATGTGTTAATATTTCATTCAGGGTATACGATCTAAAACCTGTACCGGCTTTTAAATTCAAAAACTCACGGAATGAAAAGCCCCTTAAATTATAAGAAGCTACAATACCCTGCAGATCGGTATTATCTTCAATCAACCGCATCACTGACGAACCGGAAAAAATGATTTGCAAAGTTGGAAAACGATCATAACACTCCCGCAATTCTTTCGACCAGTTTTCGTATTTAAAAGTTTGATCAAGGAGCAACGTTTTGCCACCCTGAGCGCAAAACTCAGCCGCAAATTCGACAAGGGTATGTTCGGTAAAGTATAAGTTATTGAAGTTTATATACAAACAACTCCGGTCGGTTCCAAAATGCTCCTTTGCATACTGAAGTAAAAAAGTGGTTTTACCTACACCGCGACTACCTTTGATCCCTATCAACCGGCGTGTCCAGTCTATTTCGTCCATCAACAATCTCCTTACAGGGGAGTGCACGTGTTCAACTAAATAGGTATGTGTTTCGGTAAAACATTCCATTATGCATTTATTAGGCTGCAAAATTAGTACATTATTTCCATTTTGCAATGCAGAGATGGCAAAATTAGGAATAATTACATTCATATTTATTGAAAATGGCTTATAGTAAGCTTTTGGGATGTATTTAAATACCAAAAAAAATAGAATTTATGCAATATCAATTTCCTAACAGAACAGGGAATAAATAATTAACGAAATAATTGGAAATATAAAAAGGAATGCGTAGTTTTGGAGAGTGAAATTGTCGTTAATCTTCAACTTTAAAATTGTAAAATCATGAAAATCAAATTTATTGGTGCAGCACGGGAAGTAACCGGCAGCAAACATCTTATTACCACAAATGAGGGGAAACGTATTTTGCTTGATTGCGGAATGTTTCAGGGAAAAGGACTTGAGACCGACAGTATGAACCGTAACCTGATGTTCGATCCGGCTACCATTGATTACCTGATTCTTTCGCATGCTCATATCGACCATTCGGGATTGATTCCGTATATTTATAAACTTGGTTTTCGTGGTTCGGTGGTTTGTACTAATGCCACCCGTGACCTTTGTGCCATTATGCTGGCAGATAGCGGACATATTCAGGAACTGGATAATAAATGGTTCAATAAAAAGCGTGAAAAACAAGGTCTTCATCCGGTACAACCTATTTACGATGAGATTGATACTGAGAAATGTATGGAACTTTTTATTGGCGTAGCATTCAACCGCCGTTTCTACATCAATGACAAAATAAATGTAAAGTTTACCAATACAGGTCATATGCTTGGAGGTGCTGTTGTCAACCTTGAACTGCTTGAAAACGGGGAAAAAGTACATCTGGCTTACACCGGAGATATTGGTCGTCCGCATAACCGCATTATTCATGCACCTACAGCATTTCCTCAATGCGATTACCTGATCACAGAGTCAACCTATGGTGACAGGTTACACCCTGCAGATAAAGATACGGAAGACGATTTATTGAAGATTGTATTGGATACCTGCGTCACAAAAGCGGGTAAGTTGATTATCCCTTCTTTTTCCATCGGCCGGACACAGGAAATAGTATTTGTATTGAACAGTTTGTATAATAAAGGTTTATTACCAAAAATTGAAGTGTTTGTTGATAGTCCGCTGTCGGTAAATGCGACTGATATTTTCAGATTACATCCCGAATGTATGAATGAAGACGTAAAACAGGTATTAAAAACGGATCCTGATCCTTTTGGTTTCAATTCATTGCATTATATCAAAAATGTAGACGAATCGAAAGCCCTGAACGATTATCATAAACCCTGCATTATCATTTCTTCCTCGGGCATGTTGGAAGCCGGCAGGGTGAAACATCATGTTGCCAATAATGTATCAAACTGGCGAAACACCATTCTGATTGTAGGGTATTGCACACCAAGCTCACTTGGAGCACGAATTCAGGAACCGGGATTGCGTTATATTTCGATCTTTGGAGAGATGCACGAAATAAATGCCAGTATTGCCAAGATTGAAGCCTTTTCCGGTCATGGCGATTATAATGAAATGAAAGCTTTTCTGAGTTGCCAGAATAAAGCAGAAATAAAGAAAACCTTTTTAGTACATGGAGAATACGAAGTACAAAAGATTTACGCAGAAAGTTTAAAAAAAGATGGGTATCATGATATTGAAATACCGGTAGCGGGACAGGAGTTCGTTTTGTAATTAGTTTATAGTTCCTGGTTTATAGTTCCTAGTTTATAGAAAAGATACATAAGTAATCATAAATATTTAATGATCTATTTGTTAATCTACAAAAAACTTAAATTTCAGCATTCTGACAATTATTAATTAGTATATACAACGAGTAAATTAATCTGACATAATAATTTGTAAAACATTCATATACTGTACATTCTGTCTTGGTTCTTGGTTCTTGCGTTCTATATAATTACTTACAATGTGACTTTCTATTTTTTTGATGCAGTGGTATGGAATTCCTTTAGATAAAAAGGTTCAAAATAAGCTGTATCCACAAATTGTTTTTCAATAAATGCACGTTCAGCAAAAGGGATCATGTTTACAGCGAGAGGAAACAAATGATCAATAAACCGGGCATTTGGATGTGTGAGAGTGGACCTGCACTTGTCAGCCCCGTTTCCAAAGAAATAAACAGGCTGATTGACAAGTATTTCAGCATATGAATCTGAAGTAATGATATCAGCTGCAATCTTACGTTGGATTATGCCTTTCCCGTTATAAAAAGCGTCATACACTTCCATGCGCCTTGCATCAATCATGGGACAAAACAATGCGTTTTCTTTTTCATGTACTAAATTGATTGCCTGTACTGTCAGCACTTCAAGTGTACTGACTGAAATTAAAGGTATTCCGTACCCGTAACAAAGTCCTTTAGCTGTAGAAACGCCGATTCGTAGACCTGTATACGAACCCGGTCCGCTGCTTACAGCTATTGCATCAGGTTTTTTGCCAGTAGGTTTCAACACTTCCAGGGCTTCGGCAATAAAAACGGAGAGTAAGGCGGCATGATTCATTCCTTCATCATTGGATTTGGAAAACAGGCAGACAGAATCTTCACTTAGTGCAACAGAACAAACATTGGTGGAGGTCTCAATATGGAGTAGGAGCATTTTAATTTACAATTTATTCATTTACAATTTACAATTGAAGATACAAAATTAAGCATTTTACGTGAATGAAAAAAACAAATTCCCGCTTTCTATTTACAATTTATTCATTTACAATTTACAATTGAAGATACAAAATTAAGCATTTTAGGTGATTGAAAAATATCAAATCCACGCATTCAATTTACAATTTATTCAATTACAATTTACAATTGAAGTTACAAAATTAAGCATTTTAGGCGAATGAAAATAACAAATCCCCGCTTTCGGTTGAAAACGGGGATTTCTATTTACAATTTAATCATTTACAATTAATACACATTAAATGTAAATAATCAGAAATTATAGAGAAGAATATACTGAAAGATTTATTTTACAGTAACTTTTAATGGATTCCTGTTCGATTCACTAAAACGGTTCAGAGCTTTGAACCAATCGGTATCGGTTGGAAACATCCATTTACTCCATCCACCACCGAAATAATAAGTAAAAGGCTCACCCACTTTATACGAAGCTGTAATTAATGCGTTTTCTGGATCTTTGATTGCTTTGTTTACTTTTACTGGAATATAAACTCCTACATAATTACGGCCTGAAGGTACATTTGCATCCGAAACCGCTTCTTCTGCATAACCGGAAGTGCCATTCGCAATATTATGTTTCCAGATCCCTTTCCCATCATGCAATGCTATACCTGCTGCCAGTTCAAATTTCCGAGCCGGTCCGGTGAATTTCACTACTCCCTTATTGAGCATTGAACCGGCATTTGTTGTGATGGTAAGTACTTCTTTATAAATCAAGTTCCCGACTTTCACCGAGTCATAGACCAATTTAAATACCGAACGTAAAGGTCCGCATTCAATTACTTTATAAGAGCTGAAATGATCACCAACCCAAAGTTTACCAGATGTATAGGGTGCAATTCCACCACAACCAAGTGTATGGGCTACTTTATAAAAATCCAATCCCTGACCATGGTCAATATGATAGGATATTTTATTGTATATGTCGTCTTTATACCGTTGATTCACTACTAATTTATCAGTGCTTTTCGACCAGTAATCAACTCCATTACTTGGATTTTCATTTGCAAGAGCCGGACCATACATCCTGTAGCCGGCTATGTCATTTTCCCATGCAAAATCATCCTTGCGTTCGGGAACAAAGCGGGCAAAAGTTTTAGGTTTCACCAATGCAGGTTTTCCAATTGCCAGAGAGTAAACAGCCGAGGAGTTGGCTTTTATAGAAACCTGGAAAATCAATGACTTTGGTTTTTTATTGCCATTGTAAATCAATTGATAACCAACTTCTTTGTTACTTTTGTCTTTCAATACATAAGTCCTGGTTTCAAACGAAGCTTTCAATGAAGATAGGTTCACTTCAACCATTTCACCTTTTCTGTCGTATCCTGAGTTATTCGAGACAACAATCGTATGCTGTGCGAAAACACCTGAAACAATCAGAAGCGAAGTCAAAATAGATAATACTGTTTTTTTCATTTTAAATAGTAAATTGTAAATGATTAAATAGTAAATGAATTAATTATTCAGGTTGTTTACCAATAGAAGCAAGAATACCTCCATCGACATATAAAACGTGCCCATTCACAAAGTTCGAAGCATCAGAAGCCAGGAACACAGCCGGACCTTGCAGGTCTTCGGTTTTACCCCAACGGGCTGCAGGTGTTTTAGCAATGATAAAATCATTAAATGCATTTCCTTTTACCCTTAACGGAGCAGTTTGAGGAGTCTCAATATAACCGGGCCCGAGGCCATTGCATTGAATGTTGAATTCACCGTATTCAGCAGCGATATTTCTGGTTAGCATTTTTAAACCTCCTTTTGCAGCTGCATAAGCCGAAACGGTTTCACGACCCAGTTCACTCATCATGGAACATATATTGATAATTTTACCATGGCCTTTTTTGATCATACCCGGAATAACAGCTTTGGATACTATAAAAGGGCCATTCAGATCGATGTCGATGACCTGGCGGAATTGAGCTGCAGTCATTTCAACCATTGGAATCCGTTTGATAATTCCGGCATTGTTTACCAGTATATCGATTACACCTACTTCTTTTTCAATGATGGCTACCATCTTGTTAATCTGATCTTCGTTGGTAACATCTGCAATATAACCATGAGCTTTAATTCCTTCGGCTGCATAATTTGCAATGCCTTTATTTACCAGCTCCTGGTTGATGTCATTAAAAACAATTGTTGCACCTGCTTTAGCATATCCCGTTGCAATAGCAAATCCGATTCCGTAAGAAGCTCCGGTAACCAGAGCAATTTTACCATTTAAATCAAATTGATTCATTTTCTAATTTTTTTAGTTGATTATTTAATACCTTTCGCCAGACCCGTTTCCGGTACGATAGGAGCGAAGCCTTTATTTTTCAGGTATTTTGATTCATTGATTTTTTTAGTCCTGTATTTCTATAAACTATTGACTATAAACTATAAACTATTGACTATAAACTGTAAACTATTGACTATTGACTATAAACTATGAACTATAAACTATAAACTATCTTAGTTCTGTGTTTTTAAAGAAATTCTGATCACTGTAATCAAGGTTTTCACCGGCCATTCCCCAAATGAAGGTATAATTACAGGTAGCTGCTGCCGAGTGAATAGACCATTCAGGTGAAATTACCGCTTCGTCACCTTTCATCCAGATATGACGTGTTTCGGTTGGTTCACCCATAAAGTGGCACACAGCCTGACCTTCAGGTACTTCAAAATAAAAATAGGCTTCCATTCTACGACTGTGAGTATGTGCAGGCATGGTATTCCATACGCTTCCGGGTGCTAATTCGGTCATTCCCATTTGCAACTGGCATGTTTCCAATACCTGACAAACAAGCATTTTATTGATAATACGGTGATTAGAACCTTCCATGGTACCCATTTCAGCTATTACTGCTTCTGATTTAGTAATCTTTTTATCAGGATAAGTTTTGTGAGCAGGTGCAGAGTTAAAATAAAATCTGGCAGGGCATTCAGCATCTATGCTTTCAAATGTTACCTTGCGATCACCCGAACCAAGGTACAATGCTTCTTTAAAACCTAATTCAATGACAACACCATCAACAGTCACTTTACCGGGACCTCCAACATTGAATGTTCCAAATTCACGCCTTGAGAGGAAATAATCTGATTTTAGCGGTTCAATTGTTTCGAGTGTAAGCACCTCATTAACGGGCATTATTCCTCCAATAACCAACCGGTCATAGAGTGAATAAACCATATTTACTTCATTGGAAGTGAATATCTTTTCGATCAAATGTTCTTTCCTTAACCGGGCTGTATCATACTTTTTAGCATCTTCCGGATGGGAAGCGTACCGGATTTCATAATTCGTTTTCATTCTTTAATTATTTATATTGATTGTATATCCTTTGGGAAATAAGCACTTATTTAATTGGTCGACCAAATATACCGTTTATTTTACAAATTCTAAATAGAATAGAATACGATTTAAAAATGTTTATTGTAATTTAACCTAAAAACTTGCAGAATAAAAAAAGAAATATTTTCTCACGAAAATAGAAATGAAATTCAGCTATGAATACCCGATTAGGATTGTTATACAGAAATAGATTTTAATGATTAGAAATCTGTTTTTTCAGGCAGTTAACAAAGTGAGGTTGCAACAGATTGGAGATCATAATCGAATTGAGGTCATCATTAAAATCAACTTTCAATTCGTAAGTATCATTGTAAGATATTTATGTTATTAAACAATCGCTATAGGGTGGGTGATGAGTTAACTCTACAATAAAATAAAATTGAAAGGATGTTGTATTAACAAGTTTGGTACCACTGATTTAATGTGAAGAAGAAAATCTAACCACAAAAGTCACAAAAGTTTATATAAAAATTTCTATTTATGACTACAATCAAAAAGAACACAAAAAAATGTCTTAGAATAGTAGGCACATTTCGTTAAGAATTTATCCTTTTGTTTTCTTTTGAAGCTTTTGTAGATGTTTATTTCTTTTGTATTTTGTTGAGCCTTTTTTCATTTTATTTGTGTGTTCTTTTGTGGTGAGATATTTTTTATTTTAATATTTCCACAACAAACCCTGTAGAGCTACAAGTTTTAATCATGGTATGCTGTATCATTTTATACTATGATGTTAAGAGAAAGATTCTTTAAACACAATAAAAAATTAATGATAAAAGCAATTTATTTTACCTGAAAGAGCCAGGCTAAATTAAGGGAAGCATTTAAATTATTTGAGGTTGCAAAATAATCTTTCTTTTGATCATCAAAAACATCACTCAGGCTATAATTTGCCCTGGTATCAAGCTGAAGGATTTTACCTTTTATATTGAAAAGAATCCCCAAACCTGCACAAAGGCCATAATCAAACGGGTGTTGAACAGGTGTAATATATTGGACATCTTTAGAGGATCCTATTTCATTCAATAGTGTTTTTTCAGAAATCAAATAACTTATTTTCGGTCCGAGATTAAAAAACACCCGGTTTTTACTGCCAATATAAATATGAGTCATAAAAGGTAGTTCAATATAATTCAGTTGACGACTGTAACTTGAAGTATAAATTTTTGTATTTATATTAATAATATTACCCACCTTATTATTAGGTAAAGCTATTATATTAGTTTGTGGTAAATCGTAGAAAGGATTTAAAATTGACACACTAGTTGGTTCTGTCCAGCCTCTTTGGGAAAAATTTAATTCAATTTGCACCCCGACGTTTTTTTCTGCAATATATCTGAAAACAAATCCGCCGTTATAGCCCATCAAAAACCCCTGGGGAATAGCAGGATTAAACTGTACCATTGATTCGGTAACTCCAACGTTAGCACCTATATACATTTCAGGCTTATCCAACCTAACCTGTGCTGAAAAAGAGATAGAAATTGCTAATAGCATTAAAATCCAAAGTTTACGCATAAAATGTCAGTTGAAAAATTTAATGTGCTTTATCTTCACCTAAATAGACCTGTTGATTTATAAATCCTGAATCATGGGAATAACGTTCAAACAAAGGTTCGGATTGAATGCCTCTTTCATTGTTGGAATTGATTATATTTCCAAATTTACTTCCATAATGGTGAATTAAGAAAATAAAATAAGTTGATAAATCATATCCAAGGATATCGTATCGGGGAGAATCATTTGATAAATCTTTCCCAAAATACTGATCGAACTTCATATTAAATTCCGAAACTGAAGTCGGATTAAATTTAGTTATAAAAGGTGATAAATAGATACAATGAAGAGATTTATCGATTAGATTTCTCCAACTGAATTGTTCAAATAAAACGACATCATAGAGTGTTGATATAGTTGATACCGGATTGATAAATGAACTTACACCGGAGAATTTATCTGTATTGAAGATAATAAGATTCTTTTCTCCTTTTTTAAGAACACTATTGAAATTCACATTTTCGGAAGAACTCAACTCTATGGTTGAAAAACTCCGGTGTTCTTTCTTTAATTTATTCTGTAATTCGTCAACTCTGATTTTACCTTCATCTGTTGGACTGACATCCTGGATTTTTGCAAATACAATGTGCACATTCTTGTATTTTCCTAAAATTAAATCATAGAAAAAATTCAATTCAGTATCCTCTCCCGGATTAAATTGAAAAAGATAAGGATTAGAATCAATGTCTGACACTTTAGACGTAAAAGGAATCAATGTATTGATTTTATTTTCTTTAGCAAATTTTTCAACATAAGGAACCAGGTTGCTATAGGCCGGACCTATTATTAAGTCCATTTTCTTTAATTCAGAATCTTTCAGTATTTCGGTGATTTTGTCTTCCGTTTTTTCAGTGTCAAAAGTATAAATTTCAAACGAAATACCCCGGCGTTTTGCATCATTTATTGCTAAAAGTGAACCCTGATAAAAATTTATAAACCGTTCATCAGTTGGATCTTTAGTTACCTGGTCGAGCATTAAAGGTAATAAATAAGCAATCCTGATTACTTTATGCTCATTAATTTTGGTTTCATATGATTTATCATTGACCTTTGATTCCTGAAAAGTCGATTTTAATACAATTTCTTTAGCAAATCTTTTTTGATCTTTGGATTTTGATTGTTTGACAGGAAGTATTTTCAACTCAGAGCCTACAACTAATTTAGAATCAGATCCGGGATTTAATTTAATAATATCAGTTATCTCTACATTATATCGTTTGCTGATGGAGAATAAAGTTTCGTTTGCGTGAACTTTATGAGTGATATATTTTATTTTTTTGTTGTTTTCTTCTGTTTGGTCAGTTTCGGAATATGTATTGTTGGGTTTTTCATTATCAATTTTCTTTTTCTCCTTCTTAGATACAGGAATCTGTAGTATATTTCCTTCCTGTATCCCCTTTTCAATTCCCGGATTGTATTTTACAATCTCCTCTATACTGACTTTGTATTTTCGACTGATACTAAAAAGAGTCTGTTTTTTCTCTACTTTATGTTGAATAAAATCAGGTTTGGAATTAAACAGGCTTATCTTTTTCTTATCTGATTTCTTTAGAATTGGTATCAGTATTTCCTGCCCTTCTTTCAATCCGTTAATAACATCCGGATTGGCTTTCGTTATCTCGTCAGACGATATTTTAAATTTCCGTCCGATGGATAGTAAACCATCACCCGATTGAATAGTATACTGGTAGTATTCTTTCCCGTTTACTGTTGTAACAGGATTGCTGTTACTCTGAGCAAAAGTCAGAAGGGATAAAAGGAGGAATCCCGGAAGTATAAACCTGAATAATAGCTTTTTCATTTAGTTGATCGTTACAAGTTGATTTTTAGTAACTAGTGCAAAAGTACTAAAAATATATTTTATCAGGCAAGGCACAGTAATAATTCAGGGATTTTTTTGTTATTGATAAGAAAGATGTACATTTGCATACGATATAGTATACCTGCAAATTTTACCTGCCCATGAGAAAAATTATTTTGTCAGCCTGTCTGTTATTAAGTACAATTATTGCGTGTGGTCAGTTTACTTCAAATACAGGTATACCTCCGTATACTAGCCTTCCCGTGTATACTAACCTTCCCGGAATTGATTATGTTTTTATTTTTAATGGAATAACTTCGTCATCTGATATTACATATACCGGTACAGGTAGTACATTTAATTGGTATAAATTCTCTGATCCAAACACATCTATCAGCAACGTAAACTATATTTCACCTGAAGATGCTACGGGTTATACAGTGATAGTAGATGGTGGTATACCTATTCATATCTGGGTTATTGATTATAAAAATTATTTACCTGTAATTAAATCATTTGAACCTGAAAACAATCCGCAATCACAATGCAAAAATGTTAATCTGCTGATTGATGGAACTATTCCTGTACTTAATTATAAAACATTTGACGGCGTTGTTTATAATCTGCCCAGACAATTTAAAATTAAATATCAAACCCTGTCATGGGGTGGAGATTCAAAATGGGATACAAAAGATACCATCCAATCATTGGTTTTACCTGCTTCCCAGATAACAGTTCCTGCTCCCTATACAAATACAGTTTTCAAGCTGTATGGTGACCAATATGCAACTGACCTGGGTTTGACTCCCGACACCGTTTCAAGTTCGCTTTATACAACAAATGCAGTGATCAGTCATCTGGCAACCATTGTTACTTCCCGTGATCAGGGTCAAGGTAAAAACAATGAAGTAGATTATCCCCAGTCAAATAAAACACCGATCAATTTTTCTGCACCTATTGATGTTCAGTTTCTGAGTAATGCGAATGAACCGACAACTCAGTTTTATAATTGGGGAATTTATAAAGATAACCAATTGATAGTTAAACGAACAGATAAAGATCAACGGTATACATTTACAGATGCCGGGACTTATACTGTAAAGTTAACTGTAAGTAATTCAATTTGTTCATATTCAGATTCTATAACAGTTATTACTTCTGTATCTGAGATTTATGTTCCTAACGTATTTACACCTAACGGTGATGGTTTTAACGACGAATTTCGGGTTGCCTATAACTCACTGATCAGTTTTCAATGCTGGGTATACAACCGTTGGGGAAGGCAGGTTTATTACTGGAATGATCCAACGAAAGGATGGGATGGTAATATCAACGGAAAGAAAGCAGTTCCTGGAGCCTATTTTTATATTATCAAGGCAGTAGGTTCCGACAAGAAAGTATATAAGTTAAAGGGAGATATTAATTTGCTTCGTTGAACATAGAATGAAATCAGAAATAAAAAGAAAAGTAAAAAGCAGTAAACATATTCAATGTTTACTGCTTTTTACTTTATTTCTCAACCAGATACATACTGCAAACTCCAAAAGTAAATTTACGGTACCTGTTTAATTTAAAACCGTTTGCAATAAGAATTTCTATTAGTTTCCCCCTGTTTGGAAAAGCGTGCATGGAGGCAGTCAGGTAATCATAGGCCACTTTATCATTTGACAGATATTTTGCAGTCATTCGGACGAATATCCGGGTATAGAGTTGATATCCTTTGAATAACAATCCTTTCTGTGGTTCGTTCATTTCAAGGATAAGTAAATGTCCGCCGGGTTTCAGCACCCTGTAAATTTGTGTCAGGCTTTCATTTAGCTTTTCAAAATTTCGTATGCCGAATGCAATGGTAGCTGCATCAAAACTTCCATCAGCAAAAGACAAGTCGGAACAATCCTGAACCTCTAATTCTATTTTATCACTTAAATGTGCATTTGCAACTTTAATGCGTCCCATTTCAAGCATTCTGTCCGATATATCGATACCGGTTACATGATCGGGATTCAAATACTGAAACGATTTAATACACATATCGGCAGTACCGGCTGCAATATCAAGTATTTTTTTGGGATTGTATTTTTTAAGTGACAATAATGAATGTTTCCGCCATACCCGGGCCATTCCCCACGACATAATATCATTGAATTTATCGTATTTTTCAGATATAGTATTAAACATCCTGGCAAGTTGAACTGTTTTTTCCTCGTCCTGGTTATATGGTTTTACTTTCGTAAAGTCAACATCTGGTTTTATCTTATTCATATATTTTTTTTAGTTGAAGCGCTGAAATTATTAATCAGCTGAATCTGTATAGTGGAAATTCCTGAATATATACAGATTAAAGTTTATAACAAAAACAGATTCCTGTTTGTTGTGGGTCTATAACCGGTGAAATAGTGAGTTTCTTCGGGAAAAGGGTCATTATACCATCATATGCCCAATAAGTAGCATTGGTCATCAATATTCCTACAGCAGCACCCATTAACACATCACTTGTCCAGTGATAATTATTGGCAACCCTTGCAATCGCGACCCAGGTTGCTGTAGCATAACCGCCAACAGAAATCCAGGGACTGATATATCCTAATTCATGATCGAGAAAGGTGGCAGCCACAAATGCCATGGCTGCATGTTGTGAAGGGAGTGAATATTTTTCAGCCAGAGTAGGATAATCACGTCCGGGAGGTCGAAGTGATTTTGTCAACATTTTGCCATTATAAACTACAAAGTCACTAGCGATATATGAAATAGCGAGGATGACCGACCGGTCGATAAACTTATGTTCAGATTCCACACCGCAAAAACTTATGGCATAGGCTGCAATTGCAGGAACATACCGTATCTGATCTTCATACAGATTGGTGTAAATTCCTGTTGTAACCGGGTTATAATTCCATTTTAAAGGCTTCTGCAGGCTTTCCTTTAACCCCGGAATGCTTATGATAGCCACACTCCCCAAAGCAAGACCGGCAGGTATATAGCTTTCACGAATATACCGTGAAGTATACCAATTCTTTTGAACGTCATGAATGGTTACTGAAGTAGAATCAACTATTTTCAGCGAATCGGTCTGAGCAAATGATCTGTTACAAAATATCTGTAAAACCAATAATATGACCGCTAAAAATTTCATAATCTATGAAACCTTTGGTATAGATGTTTTAAAACTTCTGATAATCAACCAAATTCCCCAGATTATAAAAGGCAAACTAAGTATTTGACCCATATTAAGTGATAAATTGGATTCAAATACTTCCTGATTATTTTTAATAAATTCCAATAAAAAACGGGAACCAAAAATTCCGATCAGAAAGACACCGAATATTAAACCGGTTTTTTTATAGGCTTCTTTTTTCCAGTACATCCACCAAAGAATGGCAAAAGTAATGAGGCAATAAATCATTTCGTAGATTTGAGTCGGATGCATTGGTTGAGTTTCACCGGCACGAACGAAAATAAATCCCCATGGGAGTGAAGTTGCACTACCATATATTTCGGAATTCATTAAATTCCCAAATCGGATGCATGCTCCACAAATAGCAACACCAATAACCAACCTGTCGAAAATCCAGATATATCCTTTTTTGGAAACTTTTTTATTGAAGAAATACATGGCAATTAATATTCCTATTGCTCCTCCATGGCTGGCCAGGCCTCCACGCCAGATATACAATAGCTCCCATGGATGCGAAAGATAATGATTTCCATAATCGAAACTGATTCCAAATATTGTGACAGGTTCGGGAAGGATTTGCCATTCGTAAAATAAACAATGACCCAGACGGGCACCCGCAATAGCACCTATCACAGTATACAGGAACAGTTTATCCAACCATGTATCGGGAAGATTTTCGTGTTTAAAAAGTTTTTGAACTATCAATAAAGTAAACCAGATCCCTGATGCCCAAAGTATACCGTACCAACGAATGGTAAGGGGTCCTAAGTGTAGAAATACCGGATTAACATTCCATGTTATAAAGTTTAGCAGCATACTAATCTGAGTGTTTAAGGAATTGAGTTATGTTGATAATTAAATGATATTTTAAAAGTCGTCAATTAAACATTAACCGACGCACCATGACAATTTTTATATTTCTTTCCACTTCCACAAGGGCAAGGGTCATTACGACCTACTTTTTTCTCAACCCGAATCGGTTCGTGATGTTGTGGTTCGCGGGTATCCTGCTTAGTTGGATCTTCAGTTCTTCCACCAACTTCATCTTTTTGAGTTTTATATTTGCTTAAGTCCATTCGTTGACTTGGTCTTGCTTCACGAACCTGTTCAGGTTCACGCATTGGAATTTGACCACGCATCAATATAGCCAAAACTTTCCTGTTGATTGTATCAATCATTTCAGTGAATAAACCAAATGATTCCAGTTTGTAAATTAACAGGGGGTCCTTTTGCTCATAACTTGCATTTTGAACAGAATTACGCAATTCGTCCAACTGACGAAGATGTTCTTTCCATTCATCGTCGATGACAAATAGTAAAGTCTGTTTTTCAAATGCTTTTACAACCTCACGGGCTTCCGTTTTATAAGCTGTTTCCAGATGGGCAGTAATATTAAATACTCTTTTTCCATCGGATACCGGAATCAGAATACTTTCATATTGTTGTCCCTTTTGTTCATAAACCTGTTTTATTACCGGATAAGCTATTAAAGCCAGTTTATCCATTTTACGTTTAAACGTGCCCACAGCTGCATCAGCTACCTGGTCACACAATGTAGTTATTTTAGTTGAATTAAAATCTTCTTCATTGAATGGAGCATCCATTGCCAGGATTTTTAATAAATCGACTTCCATTTCTTCGAAGTCTCCCGTTTTGCGTGCAGTTTCAACAATGTTGTCAGCTGTATCATAAATCATATTGGTAATATCGACCCCAATCCTTTCACCCATTAAGGCGTGACGACGTTTGGAATACACCACTTCACGTTGTGAATTCATGACATCATCATATTCGAGTAACCGTTTACGTATGCCGAAGTTATTTTCTTCAACTTTCTTTTGTGCCCGTTCAATGGATTTCGAAATCATGGAATGTTCTATCATTTCACCTTCTTCGAATCCAAGTCTGTCCATAATTCCTGAAATGCGTTCAGAACCGAACAATCGCATTAAATCATCCTCAAGTGAAACATAGAAAATAGATGATCCCGGATCACCCTGACGACCGGCACGTCCACGTAACTGACGGTCTACACGCCGGCTTTCATGACGTTCTGTACCGATAATGGCCAATCCACCTGCTATTTTTACTTCAGGAGTTAATTTTATATCAGTACCACGACCTGCCATATTTGTTGCGATCGTAACCGTTCCGCTTTGACCTGCAGCTGCCACAATTTCTGCTTCACGCTGATGTAATTTGGCATTCAAGACATTGTGTTTAATTTTACGACCGTTAAGCATTCTACTTAACAATTCTGAAATTTCCACAGAAGTAGTACCTACCAGTACAGGTCGTCCGGCAGCAACTAACTTGTCAATTTCTTCAATTACTGCTGTATATTTTTCACGTTTTGTTTTATAAACCCGGTCTTCCATATCATGACGTATGATTGGACGATTGGTTGGAATCACTACAACATCAAGTTTATAGATATCCCATAATTCACCGGCTTCCGTTTCGGCAGTACCAGTCATTCCCGAAAGTTTATGATACATACGGAAATAGTTCTGCAATGTAATGGTAGCAAATGTCTGGGTTGCTGCCTCTATAGTCACATTTTCTTTTGCTTCAATGGCCTGATGTAAACCGTCGGAATAACGACGACCGTCCATAATACGTCCGGTTTGCTCGTCTACAATTTTCACTTTGTTTTCCATTACTACATATTCTACATCTTTTTCAAAAAGAGTATATGCTTTCAGTAATTGATTGATAGTGTGAACACGTTCCGATTTAATGGAATAAGCCTGTAGAATATCATCTTTTTGAGACTGTTTTTCTTCAGGTGTTATATTCTTGTCTTTCTCTAAGTCGGCAATTTCACTCCCTACATCCGGTAGTACAAAAAATTGAGCATCGTCAGTATTATCGGTTATTAAATCGATTCCTTTATCGGTAAGTTCAATCGTATTATTTTTTTCATCAATGATAAAGTAGAGGGGGTCGGTAGCAATATACATATTCCTGTTGTTCTCCTGCATATAGAACTCTTCAGTTTTAAGCAAAAGTGCTTTAATGCCCTGTTCACTTAAATACTTAATCAATGGTTTATTTTTAGGCATCCCTTTGAATGAACGGAATAAAGCTAACGCACCTTCTTCACGTACTTTTTCATTTTCGGATTTAATCTGGATTTTTGCATCAGCCAGGTATTTTGTAACCAGAGTTCTTTGAGTATTTACCAATCGTTCTACTTTCGGACGTAATTCTTCGAAAAGCTGATCTTCACCTTTGGGTACCGGACCGGAAATGATTAAAGGTGTACGGGCATCATCAATCAACACCGAGTCAACTTCATCCACAATTGCATAATTGTGTTTGCGCTGAACTAAATCAAGTGGCGCAGTTGCCATATTATCACGAAGGTAGTCAAAACCGAATTCATTGTTGGTTCCGAATGTAATATCAGCTAAATAAGCCTGGCGTCGTTCTTCTGAATTTGGCTTGTGTTTATCGATACAATCGACGGTTAATCCATGAAACATGTAGAGGGGTCCCATCCATTCTGAGTCACGTTTGGATAAGTAATCATTTACTGTAACAAGATGCACACCATTACGGGTCAATGCATTCAGGAAAACAGGAAGTGTGGCTACCAGTGTTTTTCCTTCACCAGTTCCCATTTCCGAAATTTTACCTTTATGAAGAACTACTCCACCAAATAATTGCACATCATAATGTACCATTTCCCATTTGATTAGTGTTCCTCCGGCAGTCCATTCGTTTTTATAATGAGCCTTATCTCCCTGAATTGTTACAAAATCATGCTTAGTAGCCAATTCCCTGTCAAAATCATTGGCAGTCACGATGACTTCCGAATTTTCTGTCAGACGCCTGGCAGTTTCTTTCATGATGCTAAAAGCCTCAGGCAAAACTTCATCCAAAATTTCTTCATATTTGGATGTTATTTCTTTTTCAAGTTTATCAATTTCTGCATAAATCTTCTCACGAAGGTCTATTTCAATTTCTTCTATATTTGTTTTAAGCTCGGCTATCCGCAATACTTCAGGAGAAACGTAATCCTGAATTCTTGTTTTAAGTATTTCAGTATGAGCACGCAATTCATCATTTGAAAGCTTAAATATTTCCTCATAAACTTCTTTAATTTTATCAACAATAGGGGTTATTTCTTTCAAATCACGTTTATCTTTACTCCCTAATATCTTTCCTAAAAAATCATTAAATCCCATATATTTCAATGTTTTATATTATTGTATTGATGTATTTTCTGTATTAAATGTCAGTTTTTCTAAAAAAGACTGACAAAGATAGTATTTTTTAGCGTTAAAAACGAGTAACCTGCTAATTTATTAGTCAACGTTATTATATCAAAAAACGCTCCAAAATACTTTTGTCCTTTTATATTGAAAAATGTTGATGCAAATTAAGTTAATAAAAAATTGATTTTAATCCCGGTCCTTTATCAGGGAAACTAATTCATTAACAGACATTCGTGCCGATTGATCGCTACCTTCAAGTAATGATTCCGCCAAATTTCGTTTAGTACTGTGAAGTTGAATGATTTTTTCCTCTATTGTATTTTCAGCAACTAAGCGATAAATAGTTACAGGACGTATCTGACCAATTCGATGAGCCCTGTCAGATGCCTGATCTTCGATTGCAGGATTCCACCATGGGTCTAAATGAATCACATAATCGGCTGCCGTCAAATTTAAACCCAGACCACCGGCTTTCAAACTGATAAGAAAAAGATCACCTTCACCACTTTGAAATCTTTTTACATTTTTCTCCCGTTCAGGTTGTGAGGTGGAACCATCTAAGTATTGATAATTTATTCCTTTGGCATCAAGAGCTTTACGCATGATAGCCAGGTGCGAAACAAACTGACTGAAAACTAATGCACGATGTTTATTTAAAATCAACTCATCAACAATCTCTAAAAATGCTGTTTGTTTAGATGATCCTATATTGATGGTTGGATCAACTAATAATGCATTACAACTTGCCTGCCTAAGTTTAGTAATTTCCGCCAATACCTGGAAGTGGTTAGTTCCAGTGCTTTTATCATCTTCTATATTCTGAATAGCCTTGCGACGCAATGCTTCGTAAAATGCCATCTCTTCATCACTCAGTTGTACTTTCTTAACGATCTCGGTTTTTGGAGGAAGTTCATCCAATACTGCCGATTTAGTCCGGCGAAGTATAAACGGTGTAATCAGTTTCTTTAAATGTTTTCGGGCATATTCTGTATCAGGCTTTATAAAAGTATCCGTAAAATGTTTCATATTACCAAGTAATCCCGGATTGACAAAATTAAATAAGTTCCATATTTCGCCAAGGTGATTTTGTAAAGGTGTACCGGTAAGTGCTATCCGGAAAGATGCTTTCAACTGCATGGATGCTTTGGATGTTTTTGTTGCATAATTTTTTATGGTATGAGCTTCATCCAAAACTACTGTTGCAAATGTTTTTTCACTGAATAATTTTTCTTCTGATTGTAACAACCCATACGAAGTTATTAACAGATCACCTGCTTCAAGACTTTCCAGTGTTTGATTCCGATTGCTATTTCCAAATGTTTTGACATTTAAAGTAGGAGTAAAGCGTTCTGTTTCATTGATCCAATTCCCAATGACCGAAACAGGGCATATTACCAGAGCCGGACCAACTTTTGAACGATGGAGTAAAATTGCCAGCGTTTGGATAGTTTTTCCCAATCCCATATCATCGGCCAGACAAGCGCCTCCTTCCCATTCGGCTAACCGCGCCATCCAGCGAAATCCATCTTCCTGATAAGGACGAAGATCAGCCTGCAATGTCGTTGGAATCTCATATTCGTTTTCTTTTACATTATCAACTCTTGCACGAAATTCCTTCCATGATTTATCTGTCTTTAAATTCTCAACATTATCAAAAAAATCTTCCAAAGCAACCGAGGCAAACTTATTTAGCTGAACCCCTGATTTACCTTTAGTTGTAAATGTTCGTAACTCTTCGAGTTGTTTCTTCAGTTCATTGCTCAATGCCAGGAATTCACCCGGACTCAATTCAATGAATTTATCGTGTCCTTTTTCAGTAAGCGCAAGTAGTTGTTGTAAAGTGATGACTGTCTTTTCATCTACTTTAAGTTCACCCTGCAAATCAAACCAGTTCGCATTACTTTTCAAACGTAAATTCAGATTATTAAAACCAACCGTTCCTTTAATTCTGAATCTCTCGCCTTCAGGCCATTCAACTACACATTTATCCTGATATTTAGTAAGAATATCCAATAATAGAAGTGAATCCAACGGGTCATCAAAAGCAATTAAATCATCCGATATATTCAAACTTTCAAGAGTTTCTATTTCGCCAAGTAATAGTTCAGCATATTCCGATTCTTGTTTCAAATTTCGTTTTACCTGAAGTTGAATACCATTATCATTTGCAATCAACACTTTACCTCCTTTACCGGGTTTACAATAGGGTGGATGACTCCCAAATGGTTTGCTGAATAACTCAGCTTTTAGTCCATCACCCAATGGCAATAGTTGAACTCGAATACGGGTATCGGCTTCCACCTCTTTGATATTTACCCGATCATTTACAGAAGCCAACAAATCGGAGTGTACAGTCATATGGGCACTGAATCCACCCAACAATTGAATGAGTTTTTCTTTCCCTGCTTCAGGGACTATAATTTTTTGTTGTAGAATAATTTGCAGTATCTGGATTTGGTGGGCATTTAAATCATATACTTTAAAACGGGTATTGGTTTCTTTTACCAATAATAATTTTTCCGAAATATCTACAATATCAGTGGTAAGTGAATATCCTTTTGCAGTTTTTATAACCTGAATAACAGGTTGTGCCGCTATTATTTCAACAGGAACATCATCCGTTCCATCTAAAAATACATAGGGATGACCTATTATTTCCTTTAATGCATTTTCAGTAAATTCATATGCATCCGCATAGTAATCGTTGTAATGTTTAATTGTTTTTGAAATTCGTAAATCCTGATCACTCATCTCTTTTGTTTTGCCTTCAAAAAAACTTTTCATGGCAATGTTTCTGCCTTTCGACCAACCTTTTACCTGACGTGATTGCAATACCGGCTGAATATGTCTGTTTTTAAAGTTGAAATAATAAACAATTCTGGAAGAACTTTCAGTATTGTCTTTTTGCTTTGTGGAATTTTTTGCCAATCCCAATCCAAGTAATAAATTCAACGATTTTTCCCATTCCTCCTGCCTTGCTATTCTTGAAATAACAGGTTGGTACTGTACAGTAAGACATTGAGCTATTTTAGTATACAATTGAATTGAATCACTACTGTTTGTCCACATCTTGAAGGCATATGCTGCTTCAAAAGCTAACGTTATATAGCCGGAGTTGTAGGCTTTTTCAATAGTTTGTTTAATTTGATTATAATTTGATGCTGTTGGTTTACTATCGGTTAAATACAATACCAGTATGCAGGTTAAATTCAATAAATTATGACTTCCTGATTTAATTGTATTGTTAATCAGAATGATATAGCTTGCTAATTTTGGCTTATCATTAAGTGCATAATAGACTACAGGCTTAAAAGCTTCTTCATATGTTGTTGTATTTTTTCTTTCGAATGACTTTGCAATTTTTTGAATAACCGGAGACGATATTTCAGTCTTTACACATAATAAAGCTGACAGATAGTATATTGCAAAATGGGACAGCACCGGAATCTGAATTCCTTTGTACAATCCATGTTGGATTTTCATATCCTTTTCAAAACAAATTAAGGCAGTTTCAGGGTCATTGTGCATTAATTTTTCAATAGCTTCGTAGTTGAAAAATGACATCACATCATCATTCAGTTCAATTGCCCTTTCAATATCTCCTTTAAACAAACTAATATATTGGTCAACTGTAGGGATTGATAATCCGTCTATGGGTGATACCAATGTTATTATATTATCAATTTTTTCTTTTAATTCTGTAATAGGAAGTAACCCGAGTAAATAATACTCAATTTTCTTGCTTATTATTTCACTGAGAAAATCAATACTAATTATATGAATGAAGGATTCATATTCTTTTTTTTCAATGAATTTGGAATAGTAATCGACAGCAATATTCTGTGAAATTGATATAAAACCCGATTCCTCTTTATAATACTCTTTTTGATTATGAAGTAAAGTATACAGACAGTTCCTGAAATATTTCAGGTGTGAATTACTGTAATAATTATACGAACTGTAAATTTTAATCCACTCTACTTTAAAGCTAGTCAGTTTAGGATATATATACATCATGAACTCAACAGATACTTCCCAATCATTTCGCATATATTCAACTTGTGCGAATAACTTGTATCTGACAGCTTCCTCCAAAATAATTTTAATTTTCTTTTGAGTTAGAATAAATTTTGGCTGTGCTAAATAAGAAATATCATACAATGTAATTGAAAAAGCTTTTAAGGCTGCTATGCTTAGAATGTATTTATTCTCTTCCGAAAGTGCTTCGTAATAATCAATTTGAGATTTTGTCATTCTGTAAATTCTGTGAATGTGGGGATTAAATTGCAAAATTACCTGTTTATTTTCTGATTTAAAAAAAATACTTCATTGAAATATTTTCATAAACAGATATTCAGACAAAAAACGCTCCGGATTACCATGGAGCGTTTAAATTGTAAATGTTTAAATAGTAATGGATCAGGTGTTCATTCCACCGCAAACATTGATAACCTGGCCGCTTACATAACTGGATAAGTCGGAAGCAAGGAAAAGAGTTACTTTTGCCACTTCTTCAGGACTTCCACCACGGCGTAAAGGAATTGATTCGTTCCATTTTGCACGTTGTTCATCACTGAGTGCATGAGTCATTTCGGTTTCAATAAATCCAGGGGCAATAGCATTAGCACGTATACCGCGTGATCCTAATTCCTTGGCAATCGATTTTGCCAACCCAATCAATCCTGCTTTCGAAGCAGAATAGTTTGCCTGACCTGCATTTCCTGAAACGCCAACAACAGAACTCATATTAATGATACTTCCGTTTTTTTGTTTCATCATAATCGGAGTAACAGCATGGATAAAATTGAAAGCAGATTTCAAATTTACGTTGATCACTGCATCCCACTGTCCTTCGCTCATTCGCATCATTAAACCGTCTTTGGTAATTCCGGCATTGTTTACCAGAACGTCGATATGTCCGAATTCTTTATGTATTTCGTTCACAACAACGTGTGTTTCATCAAAATTAGCAGCATTTGAAGCATACCCTTTACATTTCACTCCTAAAGCTTCAATTTCACTTTGTGTTGCCAATGCATTTTCATCGATGAATAAATCGGTAAATGCAATATCAGCACCTTCACTCGCCAGTTTAAGGGCTATTGCTTTTCCAATACCGCGTGCAGCTCCGGTTACGATGGCCACTTTTCCTTCTAATAATTTCATGTTTCTGATTTTAATTGTTTTACGCCGATAGTATATAGATTTTACTCAAACTTTCTTATTGAATAAAGTTATCTATAAAAAAACGTGTTTCAAAATGAATTAAAAATTTCAGGGCAAAGATAGTGTTTTTTCCTAAAGTAGTAAAATACCTCTATAAAATGCAGCAATTCCTAAAGAAAATAGTTAGAGTAAATTGTTGATAAATTCAAACACTTATTCGAAATCAACGTATAAACTGCTGTTCCATGAATTTGAATTTTTCTTTTCATTTGATTTTTTTTGTTTTCGGGAATGAAATTACCGGCTGGCTTATATTCTAAAAAAAAAGATATAAATTGGAAAATCGTTTGTCAAATTCCGCTCACATTACAGGAAATCGTATTACTTTAGTATTGGTTTGGAATTGGTTTGGATAAGTATATCACTTATATATCATTATATAATCATATATATATCACTTATAAGTCACTTCTCTAATAAGAGTAATGAAACGTAAGTGAAATGTATATTGATATACTATCAGATTTAATCGATTTAGAATTCTAAACCAAAAATATACCAAAAATAAACCAATAAAGCAGGGTGGATTGTCGGCGGAGTAATGACATAAGTAATCATAAATATTTAATGATATATTTGTTAATCTACAAAAGCATTAATATCAGCATCTTGGCAATTATTAATTTTTCATTATTCATTATTAATTACTTATGTGTTTGCATTTTTGTCACATATTCAGTATTAAGCAAGTAGAAAAATTAAATACCAAATTTTAAAAAGCAGGTCTATCTATTCATTTTTAGTACTTAAGTAATTATAGTTATTTATTGATCTATTTGTTAATCTATAAAAGCTTATATTTCAGGGTCCCGGCAATTATTAATTATTAATTTTTTATTATTAATTACTTATATCATTCATTCGGGGAATAATTCTCATGTTTATCCTTTTGAAAACAGGGTCATTTAAGCTTTCAGAATGATTGTTAAAATGCTCATTTTTGTGCATAAAAAAAGCATTCAGAATTCTGAATACTTTTTTTTAATGCTTTATTTGACAAGTAAAAGAAATAAGATTATATTCTTTTAAATTTCATAGTTTTATTTAGATGACTCACAGATTTTAAATGCAATCTGGCTTTTGCTGCTTTCACTGATGAAGGTAAAGTCCCATCTACATAGCTTAATGTCCCCATATAATTTCCTGATATTTTCACACCGTAATCATCATAAAATTCATAATTAATTGTATAGATAGCATTTACTTTGGATACAACTATGTTTCCGGATGAAACAGGATCAGTTATATTTCCGAAGTACCAGCAACCCCATGGATAATTTGTATTAGGATCATTATATCCCGGAACTAAAGTAAATGGTTTAAAATTAATCAATTTAGTCAAATCGGTCATCATATCATAGGTTCCTGTAGGAATGCTGTCGGTCACTGTCAAAGGGGTGTTTAGTTCGATAACCAATAATTCGCCAACTCCGGTCAGAGTATTCAGATTTATTCCGGAACTGGCCATATATAAAATAAAGTTATTTGATCCTGCATGATTAATTGTATCAGTTCCGTAAGCATTTCCATAATACCATAATTGACCCTGAGTGATAGAGGGTAGAATTTTATCATCAACAGTCACTAAACAAGATGCAGATTTAGTTCCCGAAGTTACAGTAATAGTCGATGTCCCGGCAGTTAATGCCGTAACAACTCCATTCACTACAGAAGCAACAGCAGAATTGCTGGTTGACCATGTTTGTGAAATATTTTGTATGTTTCCTGAAGCAGTCAGTGTAGCCAATAACGAATCGGTCTGACCAATAATAAGGTATGATGTTGATTTATTTAAAGTAATGGCTGTTGCAACATCTACTGCATCATTTTTCGAACAGGAAGCGAATAATACTAAGGCAAACAGAGAAATAAACAAACTTAATTTTATTATTTTTTTCATATCTGATAAATTTATATTTAGTGTAAAAGTCAACAAATATAGTACAAATTATCTTATTAACAATTACTTCCATTCTTTTTGTGATTATATTCATGTTTGTAATTAAATTTTTGCATTTAAAAAAAAATATCGTCTGACTAATCAAACGATATTCTAAATTATATAACAATATATTTTAATCTACACGCTACTTCCTACAAATTGATTAAGCGTTCATTGATACCAGAAATTCATCATTATTTTCAGTACGTTCCATCCTGTCTTTCAGAAATTCCATTGCTTCCATTGAATTCATGTCTGCAAGATGACGACGAAGGATCCACATACGATTCAGGGTATCCTGATCAAGTAATAAATCGTCACGACGGGTACTTGAAGCCATAATATCAACAGCAGGGAAAACACGTTTGTTAGACAGTTTACGGTCAAGCTGAAGTTCCATATTCCCGGTTCCTTTAAATTCTTCAAAGATTACTTCGTCCATTTTCGAACCTGTTTCAGTTAAAGCTGTGGCTATAATAGTCAGACTTCCGCCATTTTCAATATTACGGGCAGCACCAAAGAATCGTTTTGGTTTATGCAATGCATTGGCATCCACACCACCGGAAAGTATTTTACCAGAAGCAGGTGAAACAGTATTATAGGCACGTGCCAGACGTGTAATTGAGTCAAGCAGGATAACTACATCCTGACCGCATTCAACCATTCGTTTTGCTTTTTCATGAACCATACTGGCCACTTTTACATGACGTTCTGCCGGTTCGTCAAAAGTAGAAGATACAACTTCAGCGCGTACGCTACGAGCCATATCGGTAACTTCTTCAGGACGTTCATCAATCAACAATACAATCATATATACTTCAGGATGATTGGCTGCAATGGCATTGGCTATATCTTTCAATAAAACGGTTTTACCTGTCTTTGGTTGAGCAACAATCAATCCACGCTGACCTTTACCGATCGGGCAAAATAAATCTACAATACGGGTTGAAAGAGTATCGTTCTTACCACTGCAAAGATTAAACTTTACATCCGGGAAGAGAGGAGTGAGGTGTTCAAATGGAACGCGGTCACGGACATATTCGGGCGAACGGCCATTTATTTGTGCAACTTTGATAAGTGGAAAGTATTTCTCACCTTCTTTTGGAGGACGGATTGCTCCTTTAACAGTATCACCTGTTTTCAGACCAAACAGTTTTATCTGTGATTGTGAAACATAAATATCATCAGGAGAAGCAAGGTAATTATAGTCGGCTGACCTTAAAAAGCCATAACCATCCGCCATCATTTCCAATGTTCCCGTTCCATCAAGTATACCATCAAAATCAAATTGCTTTTCACCTTTATCCTGACGTTGGTTAAACTTGTTACGGTTGATATTCGTATTGTTGTTCCCGTTGTTCCCGTTATTAAGGTTATTATTGATTTTAGCCGGTCTGATTTCATGTGATTCATGAACGGTTTTTACCACTTCGGTTTCATTTTCCGATTGCTCAGTTTCAACTTCTGCTACGAATAGAGATTCTTCACTACTGGTATCATTTTCCGACGAACGGTCTTCCAGTACAAACACTTTTGTTGTGGTAGTTGGTGTTGGAGGTACTATAACTTCAGCTTCAAGGACCTCTACTTTTTCCTCTACAGGTTTAACGTTAACAGGTTTACCCACTTTGGGTTGTTTCGGTTTGTTCGGTTTTTTTGCAACCGGTTTAGGTGTTTCGCTCAATACGGTTTCAACCGGTTTATTTTCAACACGAACAGGTTCATTTTGTTTTACAGTTGAGGGAGCTTGTCGTTTTACAGCTGCCGGAGCTTGTTGTTTTACAGCTGCCGGAGTTTGTTGCTTTACAGCTGCCGGAGTTTGTTCATTAACAACTTTTTGGGTGACTTTAGGGAGTTGATTTTCTACAGGTTTTGTTTCATTTTGTTTGTTAGCAAACAATTTTTGTTCTGCAGTTTTTTTAATTGGAACCCGTAACCGTTTTTTGCGGTCAATTTCCAGATTTTCATTAGAGATAGTTTTTCGTTGTGCGTTTACAACGGCTTGTTGGTCAAGAATGTCATAAACCAATGTTTCTTTTTTAGTTGAATTAGAAACTTTAAGACCTAATTCAGTTGCGACGTCCTTCAATTCGGACAGTTCTTTCGCATTCAATTGTAGAATGGTGTAATTACTCATAAAGTGATGGATAAACGTTTAAGGGAGATTTTCCTTCTGGAAAAAAACGTTGTTGTTGTGAATGTTATTTTTTGATTGATTACAAATGCAGGACAGCATTTGTTTTTGAAAACTTTGCAAATCTACGATTATTATTTGAATTAGCAACTATATATCGTATTTATTTGCTTTATATTAATTCAGGAGAGTATTCATTCACCCCAAATCAATAATTTCTAATTTGCCCCAAGTAAAAATTTATTAATATTCAGTTTAAAAATATTTCCTTTTTTTTCATTCTTTAGTAGCTTTTTACTTTTTATTTTTTTGCTTCTTTTATCAGAGAACTAAGAATCAATGCTTTTTCAACATCCCTTATCTAACCTCTTTTACATTTTGTTTACCATAACCGTCCATTGAATACTTGTAAATTTATCCGGATCATTTAATTTAAGGCTTCCTGAATAATATATAACTAACATTTCGGAGGAGAATTTTCTTTATAACATGGGGGTTTCCTGCATGTTAAAATTGTATTTATGGCCTCTAAAATAGGTTTATATATTTGATATTTAACTGATTATAATTCATTTTCCAT
>Ga0302265_1000077_pt1 | contig 61889 bp, 53 predicted proteins | sample III_Bog_E1_1_FD_194556 | JGI IMG/M metagenome (GOLD analysis project Ga0302265, IMG submission 194556) | Peat permafrost microbial communities from Stordalen Mire near Abisko, Sweden - III_Bog_E1_1 | ecosystem: Environmental > Terrestrial > Soil > Wetlands > Peat | place: Sweden: Abisko...
CGAGGCGGTCAAGCGCGGCCTGAAGGCGGGTGACTTGGCTCGCGACATTGCCCGCCAGCTTGGTTCGGGCGGCGGTGGTCGTCCTGATTTTGCTCAGACTGGGTTTAAGGGAACGGATGCGGCAACGGTGGTTGAAATCGCCCGCAAAACGGTGCGCGAGGCCGCAGAGAGGTAGGAGCGCCCTTGAGTTCGTGGGCCCCGCCCACACCCGCAAGGGGCCGGTCGGCTTTTTGAACCTGTGGTGTTTTCCCCATACCGTCATGAGGTCAAGGAGGCTGCGCCTCCTTGCGGGCGCAAGATAGCGCCCTGCGAAAACGAAAGGATCGAGACTCTCTTAGCGCCTATGGGATTTGGCTTCGCGCGCATGGGCGCGCGGGGCCGCCGTCGCGGCCCGAGGACCGGCGATGTGTCAGCATCAGGGCTCGCCGGTATGACGCGGTCAATACAGGACACAAGCCTTAAGGCTGAAACTGCTCTTTTAAAATCCGTTCTTCCAGAGTGAATTCAGGATCGAACAGCAGCGTTAGTACGGTGTCGCGATCTTCGGTCACCTCGACCCGCTCGACCTCCCGCACTTCTACGTGATCGGCAACGGCACTGACGGGCCGCTTGGCGGATTCCAGCATCTCGATGCCGATGCGGGCGGTGTGGGGAAGCAGGGCGCCGCGCCAACGTCGGGGGCGGAAGGCGCTGATCGGCGTCAGGGCCAGCACGCCAGCGTTCAACGGCACGATGGGGCCATGAGCGGAAAAATTATAGGCCGTGCTGCCGGCAGGGGTGGCCATCAACACCCCGTCGCAGATCAATTGGGACAACCGCTCCACATCATTCACCAGGATGCGCAGTTTGGCCGCCTGCCGGGTTTCACGCAGCAACGAGACCTCGTTGATAGCTAAAGCCTCGATGCGCTCGCCGTTGGTACGAATCGCCACCATCCGCAGCGGATGCAACGTCACCGGCAGCGCCTTAACCACGCGCCCGCCTAAATCGTCCTCGCCATATTTGTTGAGCATGAAGCCGACGCTGCCGAGATTCATGCCGAACACCGGCAAAGGCGGGGATGAGGACTGGGTTTGGCTCAGGGTCCGATGCAGGGTTTCCAGCAAAAAACCGTCGCCCCCCAATGCCACGACGGCGCTGGCTTGCTCCAGGGGAACGCTACCGTATCGCTGAACCAAACGAGTCCACGCGGCTTGGGCGTCGGGCGTGTCTGCCGCAACAAAACTGAGGCGCGACTCCGCGCCCGGCGTCGGCCAAGACCCCGGCCTCATCGCTTTGGAATGAATGGCGGCGACACCGCCCCGGTTGCGCATCGGCATCATGAGGGAACTGTACCCTAGGACGCGCAGCGGAACCACTCTTCTATGCTGCGGCGCATTCAATGTCTGATACCGGCGAGCTATAACGATGACACACTGCCGGTATCGGGCCGCGACGACGGCCCCGCGCGCCCATGCGCGCGAAGCCAAGGGCGCGGATGCGCCCGCCCGGCGTCTGAGGGCGGCCTTGATGAGTCAACATCAAGGCTCGAGGGTATGGTACATCGCCGCCATTACTGGTGATAGCGATGATATTCGGCGTCCTCCTCGTCCATGTTCAGGACCGGGCCGCTGCCCTTGGGCTTTTTGGCAAGAGCCGCTTTAGTCTTGGCCTTAGTCTTGGAGCCGAGTGCAGACAGACGAGCAACCTTGACGCGTCTTGCGGTAGGGGTCTGTTCACGCGCCGGGGCGTGGTTGGTGCCGCCATGCTTATCGGTGTGGAAAAACGCGATGCTCTCCTGTAGCTGCTCGGCCTGCGCCGACAGTTCTTCCGAAGACGCCGACATCTGTTCGGCGGCAGCCGCGTTTTGTTGGGTGACTTTGTCGAGTTGCTGAATCGCCTGATTGACCTGATTAGCCCCTGCATCCTGTTCGCGACAGGCGGCTGTGATTTCTTCGACCAACTCCGCTGTGCGTTTGATGTCGGGCACCAACTTGCCCAACATTTGCCCGGCCTCTTGGGCGACCTTAACCGTATCCACTGACAACGCATTGATTTCGCTGGCTGCGATCTGGCTGCGTTCGGCCAAATTCCGTACTTCGGAAGCAACCACGGCAAAACCACGACCATGATCGCCGGCCCGTGCTGCTTCGATAGCGGCGTTCAAGGCCAAAAGATCGGTCTGGCGAGCGATCTCCTGGATGATGGTGATCTTTTCCGAGATGGTTTGCATGGCGGCGACGGCCCGCTGAACCGCCTCGCCGCTGGCCTGGGCATCGAGGGAGGATTGACGGGCGATCCTCTCGGTCTGGCTCGCGTTGTCAGCGGTTTGTTTGATATTGGCCGCCATCTGCTCCATCGACGCTGCGGCTTCCTCGGTGGAGGCCGCCTGTTCGCTGGCACCCTGGCTCAACTGCTGGGATCCTGAAGAGAGCTGTTCGCTGCCCGACGCGACATTCTGCGTGGCCGCAACGGTTTCAGCGACCACCATCCGCAGCTTCTCGACCATGGTCTTGAGGGCGTTACCCAGGATATCCTCATCGGATCGCGGCGTGACTGTAATGCTGAGGTCGCCGTTGGCAACCCGATCGGCTAGGCCGGCCAAGTGGGCAGCGATACGAGCATTCTCGTGGAGATTTGCGACCATGACATTCAAGGCATCGACCATATCCTTGATTTCATCATCGCTATCGACGGCGATTTTCTGTTCTAAATCCCCGCCAGCAACAGCCTTGGCAAGGCCAACCGCCTTGTCAAGCCCACGACTGATCGACACCGACAGCCAAACGGCAGCACCGACCGCAACCAGGAGCGCCAAGGTGATGGCGATGTACAGAGCGATGCGAATTTGGCTGCTCAAGCTTTCGGCGGCTTCATTGGCCAACGTCATGTTTTCCCGAGCGACTTTCACAATCTCGTCGATCCCGGCCAAGATAGTATTGCTATTTTCCCGCCCCTCGCCGGTCGACAGATCGTCAGCGTGGGCATTACTGTTTTCGAGTGCCAGCGGATCTATGGCCTCATGTATTTTCTGCCAATTGGCTAAACGTGCTGTCAGCTCATCGGCGGCGCGTTGGTCTTGATTCGCCAACATCCGAGTCAGCGCCGCAACATCAGGCTTCAAGGCCTCGAGACGCGCGTCGCTTTCCTTCACGAAGGCGATGCTTCTCGCGTCATCGGATACGGCCAGAGAAGAGCGTTCATAGGCCATGGCCATAGCGAGGCCATCGGCAATTCGCGAAGCCAACAAGGCCGCGCGCAACCGATCCTGGGTCACCCCCTCTCCGGTACCCCGTTCAATCAACGGCTTCAGGCTACTTCTAACCTCGTGAAACGCTTTCTCGCCGGCACCCAAGGACAAATCATTGGCATGAGTCGCGCTATTACGTTTTGCCAGTGCCCGGATACGATCCTGGGTGATAATGGCGTGATCCATTGCCTCTTTTAATTTTTCGACATTTTTTTTGTTCTTTTCCGAGCTAATATTGATCATTTTTTCAAGGTGGTCCCGCATCTCTTCACGGTATTTGATGAGAGCCGCATCCCACATTGGAATCTTGGCGTCATCGGTCTCGAGGATTAAATCCTTCTCGACGCGGATTTCCTCTAAGTAATTGGTTCGGATCTGGCCCGCCGTCAGGAGACGCTCGGTGTAGAGACCCGCCAAATCCGCCGCCGTTGTACCCAGCCGATTGATGCCGTCATTGGCCACGATGCCCATGACACCCGCAACCAGAACAACCACACCGAACGATCCAAGCAATTTTACTCTTACGGTGATGCGCATATCTGTTTTCTCCTATTAGCCGGCGTGGACAAACCGAGTAATTTCGTTGTTTCGGGTGTTATCGCCGATGAAGGCTTGCTGATCCGATGCGAACACCCGGTCAATATCGAGAATGACTAGAAAATCCTTACCTCGGCGCCCGATACCGCGAATGAACTCGGCCCGCCACTTGAGGCCAACCCGAGGTGTGGCCTCGATGGATTCGGTGTTAATGGTGGTGACTTCGTAGACCTTGTCGGCAAGCAGACCGACGATGGTTGGCTCGCCATCGAGATCGAGTTCGATCACGACAATCCGGGTGTCGATGGTGAAATCACTGCGAGTCAGGCCAAAGCGAACCCGTAAATCCACCAATGGCACCACCTTGCCCCGAACATTGATCAATCCCCAGACATAGGCAGGGGCATTGGGAACGTCGGTGATGGTAACGATGTCGAGAATTTCCCGGACAACTTCGGCTTCAAGGGCAAAGGCTTCACCAGCCAACGCCAGAGTCAGAATTTTAACGGGTAGTGACGTGCTTTCAACGGTAGCCATAAGGCAGTTTTCCTTTCCAGATGGCCTGTCAAGACGCCCTAGAGTGTGCTTCGCAGGTCTGCCCGTAGTCGATCAGATGAGGAATATCGAGGATCAGCGCGACCGAGCCATCGCCCAGGATGGTGGCACCGGAAAAGCCCGGCACATGAGCGTGCAACTTGGATAGGGATTTAATCACCGTCTGGTGTTTGCCAAGCAATTGATCGACGGCCAGTCCAACCCGCCCGCCCCCCGCCGAGACGATGACGATCCGTTGGAAAAGCTCCGATGGGGTGTTGACATGGAACAGTGAGCGCAACCGAAGGAACGGCACCAACTCGCCTCGGATACTGAGAAAGTCGAATCCCGCAGATATTGTATCGTCTACAGTGCGGCGCTCGACGCATTCTTCGACTGTAGACAACGGGATTACGTACCGACTTTTACCAACCCGAACCAGCAAGCCATCGATAATCGCCAGCGTTAATGGCAACTTCAGGGTGATGGTGGCGCCAACGCCGAGGGTGCTGGTGACGTCGATCGAGCCGCGCAACCCGTCGATGGCCTTTTTAACCACATCCATGCCGACGCCACGCCCGGAAACGCTGGTGACCGTACCGGCGGTCGAAAAGCCCGGCTGAAAGATAAGCTGGAAGATGTCGCTGTCGGAAAAGTCGGTGCCGGATGGGATCAGCCCCGTTTCTTCGGCCTTCGCGCGAACGCGGAGGGGATCGATTCCTTGGCCGTCATCCTTGATGGTAATCAGCACCTGCGCGCCCGAATGGACCGCCGAGAGATGGATCACGCCTTCACGCGACTTACCCTTGGCCTCACGCTCGGCAGGGGCCTCGATACCGTGGTCAAGGCTGTTACGGATCAGATGCACCAGGGGATCATGCAGCCGCTCGATCAGGGTCTTATCAAGCTCGGTCTCTTCGCCTGCAGTGGTCAACTGGATCTCCTTACCCAACTCGCGGGACAGGTCGCGCACCAGTCGACGGAAGCGGCTGAACAGGGCGCCGATCGGCACCATTCGAATGCCCATGGTGGTGGCGCGCAGCTCCGAGGACAGGCGCTCGATTTCCTTGACCAGGGCCTTGAAGTGGATGTCCTTGCCGGCGTCGGCCATCTGTCGCAACCGAGCCTGAGCGATCACCAGTTCGCCAACCTGATCCATCAGTTCATCCAACCGTTCGGCCTGAACCCGGATACCAGCATTCTCGCGCTTGGCCGCCCTTTCGGCCTCGCCGCGCAGATGCCCCTGCTCGGCCAGCGCGGCGGTCACGATGTCGGAGCTAACCAACCCCTCTTTGACCAGCAGGGCGCCAATCCGGTTTTGGCTGGTGAGAGCGCTATCCAGCCCCTCGGCGCTGACCGCCTGCCGGTCGAGCAGGATTTCGCCGAGACGTCGCCCATCGGGCTCGACGATGTCGACTTTCAACTCCATGTCGTCGAGAAGAAAGATAAACACCTCGTCGATGGCAGAGCGCGGGTGTTCGGTTGAGAGCAGGCACTCCCAGACCAGATAACAGGTGAAGGGGTCTATATCCTCAAGGAGCGGAATATCGTCGGTGATCGCCGTCACGGTGCAAGTTCCGAGTTCCCGTAATTCGTCCAGCAGACCTAACGGGTTATTTCCGCTGGTCAACGCATTGACAGGCAAGCGGAAGCAAATGCGATAGGTGGCGGACTTGTGAAGAGTCGGGTTCTGTGATGCCGCTGCGCGGGTTAGGGTTACTTTCGCCGGAGCTGTGCCAATGACGGCGGCAAGCCGAGCCAGGATGGCATCGCCATCGCTGGAATTGGCCTCGTCTGGATGCTCGATCAGAATCCTCATGTGGTCTTTGGCGACCAGCGCCACTTCCACCAATTCGGACGAAATCGCCACCTTGCCCTTACGCACCCAATCGAAAGCGGTTTCCAAATGGTGGGTGAAAACCGACGCAGCGTCAAAACCAAACATTGCGCCAGAGCCCTTGATGGTGTGCATGGCGCGAAATGCGCTATCGATTAGATCCTTATCATCAGGGTTGGCTTCGATATCGAGGAGTACGGTTTCAAGATGTTCGAACAGTTCCTGTGCTTCGATGCGAAAGGTCGCGATAGGATCGAGCGAAACAGCCATTATACGCTCCTTTCCTGAAACCAGAAGCTCTGGGATCCGGTCGGTTGAATACCAGCCCTATTCAGCGTCTTCAGCAGCTCGCCGCCGATCGGCGCGCTCACTTGCAGAGTCTTACCCAACACCATGGCGCTTTTGCGAGCGGAGGCAATCAATTGAATAAAGGTAATATCCACCTCTTGGAGGTCATCACAGACAATAATAAGAGTATCTGACTCAGCCAAGGCCTGCTTAAGCTTAATAACAATGTCTTCGGCTGTGCGTATCGTCGCGGCGCCGGAGAATTCAAGGACTGTGGAGTATGCCTCGACCATGTGCCGAACCTCCGCAAGGTTTTGTTGTACCATCGAACCTTGATGGTGTTCCATCAAGGGGGGCTCAGATGCCGGACTGATCCGCCCGGCGAACTTCAGCCGCCAACAGGCCCAGTGGCAGAATTTTTATGGCCGCACCACGCTCTATGGCTTCTTTGGGCATTCCAAACACCACGCAGGTTTCCTCGCTCTCGGCGATGGTGTGGGCACCGGCATTGCGCATCTCGAGAAGACCGTTAGCGCCGTCATCCCCCATGCCGGTCATGATGATGCCCACGGCGTTAGCGCCGACACACTGAGCCGCCGAGCGAAACAGCACATCCACCGATGGTCGGTGGCGCGAAACCAGCGGCCCATCTCTGACCGAAACGAAATAGCGGGCGCCGCTGCGCTGGAGCAGAGTATGACGGTTGCCAGGAGCAATAAGCACATGGCCACGCAGAACCGGATCACCGTCCACAGCCTCTTTGACTGTGACGTGACACAAGGCATCCAACCCCCTGGCAAAGGCCGCAGTAAACACTTCTGGCATATGCTGAACAACGACGATGCCCGGACAGTCTAGGGGCAAAGCCTTGAGTACAGCTCGCAACGCTTCGGTGCCACCCGTCGAGGCGCCGATGCAGATGACCTTCTCCGTGGTGCGAGCCATGGCGCGAATTCCCGGAGTTGGCGGCGGTATGATCACGTCGGCATTTAGCTTCTTCTCTGATCCCAGGCGGCGACTGCTGCCGTCGGTTCTCGGCGGCAATGGGCGTAACCGGGCCTGGGCCGCCGCTTTGACGGCGTCGCAGATGGTTTCGCGGGCATCTTCCAAGAACTGGCGCGTGCCCAAACGCGGCTTGAGGATGACATCGACCGCTCCGGCCTCAAGGGCCTGCATCAGCGTATCCGATCCCGGCTCGGGCAAGGACGAGCACATCACCACCGGAATCGGATGCTGAGTCATGATCTTGCGCAAAAAGGTAATCCCATCCATGCGCGGCATCTCGATGTCCAAAGTGATCACATCCGGGGCTTCTTCGGCGATCCGCCGGGCCGCAATGTAAGGATCTTGGGCAGTAGCAATAACTTTAATCTCTGAATCTGATCCAAGAATGTCGCTAAGTGTTTGTCGAACGCTGGCGGAATCATCAACAATAAGAACTTTTATTTTTTTCTTCATGCCGTTCTCCGCCTGAAGATGGAGTTCCCTAACCAGTCGAGCGGGACCGTCATACCCGCGAGGCTGTCGGTGTGACCTAAGATAAGATAACCACCAGGACGAAGATGGGAGCATAACCGATCTACAACTTTTTCTTGAGTTTGCTTATCGAAATAAATTAATAGATTGCGACACAAGATGACGTCCATGTCTCGGTCAACTGGATAGTGGTCGTTAATCAGGTTGATCCGGGCGAAACGCACTAAGGCGCGGACTTCCGGACCGATCCGAAAGACAGGTTTAGAAAGATCGTTGTGGCGCAGAAGATAACGCTGGCGCATATCCTTAGGCACTGGGTCGATCATATCCAATGGAAACACCGCGCGGACCGCCTTGGCTAGGGCATCGGTGGAAATATCGCTGGCCAGAATCGAAAAAGACCACCCGAGCCTGTCCCTGATGAAATCATTGAGAACCATCGCCAACGAATAAGGTTCGGCGCCGATCGAACAGGCGGCGCTCCAGAGCTTGGCGGGACGCCCTGCCATTGCCAGTTCGGGCACTGCGGTCTTGATCAAAAAATCAAAATGCTCTTGTTCACGAAAAAAGTCCGTCTTATTGGTGGTCATCGCGTCGATCAAATTGACAGCTTCGTCCTCAAAATCACGCGTGTCAAAAACCAGCCGACAATATTCATTGATATTATGCAATCCAAGGGCCCGAGCACGGCGCTGCAAGCGGCCCTCAACCATAATTTTTTTTGCGCGAGTGAGTCGAATGCCGCTAGATGACCAAATAAAGGAGGTCACACGATCAAAAACATGGTCATCAAGATTTGACATCGATCCTGCCTCCCTATTTGAACTCAGAGTCATCAATTGATCTTGCTTAAAAGGCTTGACGATCCAGCCGGTGGCACCGGCTCCCTTGGCCTCGCGCTTCTTAGTCTCATCGGACTCGGATGTCGGAAAAAAGTGGGCAAAAATATCGGATGCTTATAAATAACCAATACTTTTACACCTAACATTCTTAATCCTATCTAATTTTGTAATATATCTTATTAAGGGTGATTTCAAGGTGCTCACAGCACTGATATCCAATCTCTTGCCTATCGTTATGCGACATTGTGCCACAAGTGGGTGATCTTGATGACAAAGCGACCTATCGATTCAGATATACTTTTGCTGACGATGGAGATCGTTTATGTCTATCCGTATCGATCTATGCCCTCGATTATTCGTAGCCTGGCAAGCCGCGACGATGGCCCACTGCCGCTATCGGGCCGTAACTGCGGCCCTCCTGAACAGGATCAGAGTTCGATGAAGCAACAGCTAACGCTAGCAGCGTTCATGTTCTTGAAGGTTAAAGGGCACGACTAGAAAGCAAAGGCGTGAAAGAATCTTCTGACTGTTCCCGAATAGTCGTCAATAAAAGAGCCAAAGCGGCAAGAGCGCGCCCGAATAGAGTGGCCCGTATTTCTGGATGATTGACTCTATGAATAAAAAATGCCGTAAATCGGATTGCCGAAATTAACTCTCGGGAGCATAATAAGGTCATACCAGAATAAGCATCCGCATCACGAAATAACAGAATCTCATTCCAAAACCTAACTGGGTCAAAATGGTCCTGTTGCGCACGTTCAATCAAAGCCCTCAAATCATCAAATAAACGGACCCGTTGCTCCATCGCTTGTAAGGGATCGATCAAGCCAAACCCATCTCCAGGAGCTAGTCGCAGATAAAGGGATAAAAGCTGATTCCGGATCACCGGAACCGGCAGCGCCAACGGCGGCAAACGCAACCCTTTGGCTTTAAGCGGTTTAGCGCCAGCAATGCGAACGCCATCACTACAGTTCGAAACCGTAACGCCAGCAACTTTGATCAAAGTCTCAATGTTACGTTGAGCTGGAACAAAAAACAATGGGTCTGTTTTGACCTTTCCACCAAAATTACCGGGAACTTCTAGAGAAAAATCAAAAGATTTTTCAACCTCGTTGACCACCGGAATATCACGATAGGCGGTATCATCAGCGTGAATTTTATCGGTTCGCCGCGTTCCAAGATCAGTTCCGAACAGATAAAATTGAGTGAACCCCAAGGACACAGCCACCCGCAAAGCGACGTTAGTGACGGTTGGGGCGGCAAAGGTCATTTCATATTTTTGAGCACCAAACAAGCAAGCGGGCACAGTTCGATGACGAAAATATAGCAAAGCTTGATCAAAAAGCGATAATACTTTAGGATCTATCGTCAACGATCCAATTAAAGTAAGGCCTTTCAGATCATAGGTCTGCGCCGCATGCGACAAAATTTCATAAATCAGCTCATGGTTTTCCAATTCAACATGGAAATCAGGCCGAATACCGTGGCTAAGGCATGCCTGTAATGCTGATCCGCAACTAAAAACAATACAGCTTTCGCGTAATCGCCGAATCTCAGCAGCATCTTGATCCAAGGACGGCCCCGAGCCAATGATAAAAACGGGTTCCGAGCGCCTTGATTGACGGCTAGCCTCAAGTAAGTAAAAAGAATTAGTCTTAATATTTTCGAAACTATGTCGAATCATGATACATTCATCAAGGTAATTCCCTTGCATGATCAACAATGGCTGATAATTATCGAGAATAACGGCCTTGATTGCGTTAAACAGTGGTAATGGGAAGGGTGGCTGAACAAACAGCCAAGTCCCATCCAGAAATAATGCCCCCCGCAACGCAATGTGATCCAGCACAGCCCCAGCAAGATGATGCGGATCATTGCCGGTGATCAAGCTAAAATGCCGGCCTTGACACTCATGGCGCTCAAACAACGCGTGCCAGTCGAACACACCCAAGGCCATTCCCAGACGATGTAAATCCGGCTCAACGATAACGATTGAATTAACCTTGGTTTGCTCGATCAAAGCTTCTAGATGAAATCCAAAACCAATTCCAAAAACAATCAGAACACCGCCTTCATAATTTGGTTCTACAGAAAATGTTTTTGAAGTAATTCCTAGATTATGGCATGATTTTAAGAAATCTTCTTTAAAATTTTGACCAATTTCTGAATGCAGCGATTCTCCATAGGGTTCATTCAAGATAATTCTGGCCGGATTTTTGAAATAAGATTCGACTAAAGTCGCTGTGAAAGTCCGATATTCATCTATAATCGAATTTTCAGGTGCCTTCTCTAAGGGTAAATTATCTAAATCTGGAAATCGATGCTGAAATGCAGCTCGTGACTTAGCTTCCATCATATTTTTATTCCAGGCCTCTTCATGGCATGAAGAGGTGTTATTGAGTGGTGATGAGGATAAGACTGTTAAATTTATACTGTTCGGAGGGTCTACAATCGATGCTCCCATGGCAAACCGCCACACGGCCCGCCATGGTGAATCATAGCAAACCGCCGAAGGCAATGCCATCTGTGATAATACTATATCGTCGCTATCGGGCGCACCATTGGCCCCGCGCGCCTATGCACGCGGAGCCAACGGTGCGGATGGGTTCAGCTGGCGTCTGGGCAGCTTTAATGTGTTAACATTAAAGCTCGATGGCATAAATCGCTATTCGCACAAAGCCTGAGTTACCACCAGAATGGATACAGGATAATAAAGATGAAGAACCCCATCTTTCCAGTGCGCTGCCATTCCAAGCCGATCAACGCCAGTGTCAGCATCTTTTTGAAAAAGCGCCCGGACCTGCCCAACATTTTCGGGTGGAATTGCTGATGCACTCAACAGCTCTTCCAACTTCATCTCTAATCGATAGAATCTTGAAGCCTTTTCAGTTAATCCCAGGTCTGTAGCTATTTTTTTCAGTTCATCGGGCGTCAATGCGCTCACATGAGATGGATCACGCAGCTTCTCCAGGGCGTCGTAAGCGGGTTTTTTGTCTGCATCCGGCGTCGCATCGATTATCAGAATCCGCCCCCCCGGCGCACAGACCCGTTTCATCTCAGCCAAGACAAGGGACGGATTTTGAAAATGATGAAAAGCATAGCGACTGGTCACCAGGGTAAAGGAACCATCATTGAAGGGTAGAGATCGGGCATCCCCAACCTGCCATCTCATACCATCGAGCCTTGATGTTGACTTATCAAGGCTGCCCTCAGACGCCGGGCGGGCGCATCCGCGCCCTTGGCTTCGCGCGCATGGGCGCGCGGGGCCGTCGTCGCGGCCCGATACCGGCAGTGTGTCATTGTTATAGCTCGCCGGTATCAGAGTTTCTAACCTCAAGGTTTCCTGACGACTTTTGGCTTGCTCGATCATGGCCGGAGTGAAATCGATTCCGGTGACACTTTTTGCCGTCCTAGCCATGGCGCAGGCCAGGATGCCCGGCCCACACGCTACATCCAGCACACTATCCTCTGGGCCAAGTTTCGCCAAAGACAGGCAGAGATCGAGCCCATATTCGTCCGAATGAGCGGGCAACGCGGCAAAAGGAGCCGCTTGTCGGGTGAATTGTTCCAGAATCAGGCTATCGTGGTCGGGTGTCATGATGCGCTCCTGTTTCGAGTCCGCGAACGATAATCCGCTTCAGTCATGGCCGGTGAACCATCTTCGGCCAAAAATTGGTTATAATCGGTCATTCTTTCGGACAATCAAACGGAAATGAAGATGAAATTCTTGACACAGGAAGATACAATCCAGCGCATCAAAGCCACGAACATCAATCATGACTCGTCACGGGCCTTCGCCTTTCACGATGAAGAAACGAATTTAGCTTACGATTGGCACCACCATGATAGTCATCAACTCTTATACGCTATCCATGGCATTATGCACCTGGAAACTATCAATTTTCGCTATTTATTGCCACCACAACGGGCAGTCTGGATTCCGGCCCGCGTCAGCCATCGCACATGGCTCAATCAGGTCGAGGCGGTATCGGTCTTTTTTCCCCACTCCTGGATCAGCGATCCCGCTGGCAAGGTGCGGGTGCTCGCGGCCTCTCCGGTGATGCGGGAGATGATGCTCTACGCGATCCGTTGGCCGCCGAACCGCCCTGAACCCGACGCCCTAGCCGATAGTTATTTCGAAACACTGGCTCTGCTGTGCCGGGAATGGATGTCGCGTGAAATGCCGTTCCATCTACCGTGCAGCACCGTTCCAGCCCTAGCCCGTGCCATGGATTACGCCCAAGCCAATCTTGCCGAAGCGAATATCGCGGGGGCCTGTCGAGCTGCGGCCATGTCCGAGCGCACATTTCGCCGCCATTTTCAGCAAGCGGTTGGCATGGGCTGGCTTCAATATTTAGTGCACAGCCGGCTGATGCATGCAATGGCCTTGCTTGGCGAACCCGGTTTGCGGATTGCCGATGTTGCTGATAGAGTCGGTTTCGCCAGTCTTGGGAGCTTTGCCAAGGCGTTTAAGGATTTTTCCGGGGACTCGCCGAGCCAGTACCGACGAGCCTTGATGCTGGCTCATCAAGACTGCCCAGACGCCGGGCAGGCGCATCCGCGCCCTTGGGCTAAAATAAGCGCAGAGTCTCAGCCCGGCTAGCAATCCAGGCTCCGAGGATTTCCGGGTGGCTGGTTCCGGCATAAGCCATAGCGGATCCTGCCGGCCATAATAAGCGGCTCCGAGTTGCAGAAAACGCCTCTTGGGCATTGGCAACGGGCCCCGTCAAAGGACGGGGCGACCCCACCGCCAAGGCATCGTCACACACCCAGGCTCCCAATAACCGAGCTTCGGCTTGAGACGGCAGCAAAAACATCCGGGCTGCCACCAGCCGAACATGGGCTAGATCCAAGGGCGTCTGAGGGCTGCGAGACTGCCAATCCCGCACAAAGGCCAATGCCCCGGCCTGCATACGGGCGCAGTCCGCCCATTGGGCCGCCGGTAAGGCCGAGACGCTGGCGATTGCCGTTCCATCCGGGCCATAACCGACCAAGGCGCCTTCGGGTTGGGCCAACAATCCTTCGAATAGGTCGCGAGCCCGAATCCACAAAGGCGACAGCCACGACGGCACCCCATAAGCCACCAGATGCCCCCAAACCGGGCCAGCGTGTGCGGCCGTCCAAACCGCCCCTTCGCTGGTGATGGAATAAGCTCCCCATACCGGGAACGATCGGCCTTCGATTTCAAGCAAACGAGCCAAGGCCCGTTGCAGATTGCCGGCATAGCCAACATCCACCAAACCAATGGCGCCCCGATCCAGAATATGGGCGGCATCGAGGTGCTCGATGATCGAACGTCGCACCGCCCTGCCCTGCCGCTCAAGCTCTGATCGCAGAGCCACACGCCCGGTTAGCCAATCGTAAAAGGTATCAAAATCCGCCGCTGTTAGAGGATGCTCGGGGACAAAGGGGTTCCCGGACGTCTGTTTCCGGGCGGCCTCCGCCGCCAAACCAAGAGCATCCAGCGCATCGCCGACCGTGATCGGAACCGCCCGAGCCCGAATCAGGGCGTTGCGCAAGCCCTCGCGATCCTCTGCCGATCGGATCGCCGCAATCAAGCAAGAGTGCCGACTGAGCCAAGCCTCCCGCACACAGTCTGCCGCTTCGGGGTGAGCGGCGGTCACAGCCTGCCCCAACAAGCGGCCATCCCGCAGCACCGCCACCAACGGCCCCGCCCCCGCTTTCTGCCGCAACCGCCACGCCCAATCCCCGAACGACGCCAGAATCGGACCCAAACAGGCGTAGCCATATCGAGTGAAAAAATCAGCATCGGATGGAAGGTGCTGCCGACTCTCTCGGATCACCGGACAAGGGCCGTTGGGCAAAAGACCCGGCAAACAGGCCGCCAACAGAGCCTCAGCCGCCTCTATATCGTCCAGACCAGCCGTTGATTTATTGCCTCTCAGCGTTCTCTCCAACGCTGCTGCCGCCTCGACATCCTGTTTCACCAAAGCCGGGCACAACAGACCGTAAATCCGTGTCATGCCATCGAGCCTTGATGGTGACTCCTCAAGGCTGCTCTCAAACGCCGGGCGGGCGCATCCGCGTCCTTGGCTTCGCGTCCACGAGGACGCGGGGCCGCCCGATACCTCGTGCTCTAAATCGAACAGCCGGCCTACATAGGCACGAGCCGAAGCGAAACTCTCTGCCGTCACAGCCGGTGCCAGCCACCCCCGGCGCTCAAGCTCTCGGCCAAGCAGAGTAAAATCCTCCGCTCGTTGGGAGGCTTCGCCCCCCTGCCCTGACTTTGCCAAAGGCAGCAGGTCTCCGGAAACCGGGAGGCGATCAGGGGAGAGCGAAATTTTGGAGGTCATGAGGTGTAGAGCCAGCCGCGTCGCGCCAGAGTTCGGCGAGCCCAACGGTCCCGCACATGATGAATTTTTCGCCACCAAAAATCGCGCGGTAGCGTCTCTGCACGCCAGCCAGACCGTTCGGCTTGAACGCCATCGGCTAAAGGATGGTCGCCAATATGAAGACTATGGTCTGGTGAAACATGTTCGGCAGCGCTCACAAAAGGAAATAGGGTGCCTCGGCGTTTGCTGCACTGGCATTCGGCACTGACATAAAGTGGACAGGGCACCAGCGCCGGAGTTAGAACCAATAACAACGACCGGATCGAGGGTACCGCTAAATACATGTCACTGACCAACACCACACGAAGCGGAATGGCCCGAGGCTGCTCCAGGACGCACACCAACCAAGCCAGCAAGAGCCGGTTCGGGCGTAAGTGGCTGGCCTCGTAAGCCACCTCGGCCCGCACCAACTCAGGAAGAACTGCGAGATCAAGGGCGCACCGATAGCACATTGCCCGTAGAATTTCGTCGTGCCGAACCTCATTGCCAACCAAAGCCGCCGCATCATAAAGCTGTTTTTGGCACCACAACCGGGCACGATACAGTGAAGTCGCTCCCGGTGAGCGAAACCCAGCCCGCTCCAAGGCCTGATGTTGTATCCTGGCGATGCCGCCAAGACGAATCAGTTCCGGTGTGGTCTCGCGCAACAACAGGGTATCAAACAGGTCGAGAGACAGCAGCCGTAGGGCTGGGTTTGCAACGGCTCTGGTTAGTCGGTCCAATGACCGGAAAAGATCTCCGACCATCCTCGTCTAATCCGCAGTCTCAGAAGACAAAGGCTCCGGCAAAGACGGCGCAACCGCCGCAGACAGATGCCGTTGGTACCAGTCTCCATGCACCGCCAACAGCAACGGCCAGAGCGCAGGCGGAACCAACTCGGTCAAAGGACCGAGCACATCGACATGACAGTGGAAAAGATCACCGCTCATGCTGCGGGAACCCTCGTGGCGGCGGTAGAGAAATAAAATTTCCGGGACAACGTCTAAGCGATAGCCCCGAACCACCGCCAAACTCAACAGGCGCAAATCCTCAAAAGAGGAGCGGGACTCGGAAAATCCGCCCAGGGCCTTAAACACAGAACGTTTATAAAGTGCGTTGCCGTCCCCCAGGCAGTTGATCATCGTACACAAGGCTAAAGAGGCCCCAACGGGCGTCCAATCAAGATCACACAAGGGATAGGCCGGATCCGCCGTGGGTAACCTAGCCACTGGCGGCGGGCCAACAGTGGTTTCGGGGTGACGGCCAGGAAGGCAGGTCAGAACGTCGGCTCCTGAAATCAAGGCCGCCGTCATAAAGCGTTCGATTTCATGGGCCAGGGCGATGTTATCATCATCCATGAAGAGTAGATAATCACCCTTGGCATGTTCGACGGCAACATTCCGAGCCGCACCCGGCCCAGCATTGGCCTGCCGAATCAGGGTCCAGCCGCGTGCCTGGAAATCTGCGGCCTGTTCAGCCCAATACACCGATAAAGTCGGGTCCGTACTTCCGTCATCAATCACAATGACTTCAATCGGCTGATACTTTTGCCGTTTCAAAGAGGCCAGAGCGGTCACCAAAAATTCCGGGCGATTATAAGTGGCGAGGCAGACCGACACCAGCGGCAGAATTTTAGGCAAAGCGGAAGCGACGCGCGTCGGCAGACGAGTCCGGAGGCCCTCCATCGGCTTGTCAAAACAATCTGGTGGCAGTGTCCAACCGGCCCGCCGGCACCAATCGAGGACATCCGGGCCGGGGGTAATCAACATGTCGGCTCCCGCAACCGTGCGCCGCTCCAGAAAATCCAGTTCAATATCGGTGCGACCTTGGGGAAAACGGTGCTGCTGTTCCAAGGTCCGGGCGTGGCTGGTGTGAGCGAAAACCACCAACGCAGTGTGTCCAAACGCCAACCCCAGACTTTTAGCGACGACACTATAATAGCCTGCACCAAAGCCGTCCGTGAAGATCACCCAATCAAAAGGCTGGGCCGATGGCTCGGCGCGGGTCAACCAGTGATAAACCCGAACCGCCCGAAGCGGGGTAAAATCGTGCTGCGGTTCAAAGATTCGCCCTAGTGTTATAGGCTCGATCCCCGGCGGCGCCGGGCCGGGCTGGGGCGCAAGGTCCAACAGAGTGACCTGAGCCCCGTGTTCGACCAGAAGAGCGGACAGCCCGTTCCGGCCCTGGCTGGGCGTTTCAGTATCGGCCACCAAGCAGACCCGAAGCCCATCGATACGCGCACTCCCCGTTGCCTTCCTGTGCACGGGATTAGCCAGGGGCGAGTAGGGTAATTGAGAGAACATCGCGATCCGTTGGGCTGCGTCAGCGTTTGATTACATAGGCTCCCGGATTGCTGCACCATTCAAAGCGCCGCAGTTCGATGGATTGACCGGCGAAGAACTCGTCCACGGCCCGGCTTTCACCTTCCCAGGGCGGAATGCCGTACTCGTCAAAAGCCACCACCCCGCCCGGCACCACCAGCGGCCACAAATGCTCTAGCGCAATTTTGGTGGGCCGATAGAGATCGGCATCGAAATGCAGCAACGAAATTCGCATACCGGGATGTTCCGTGACATAAGCCGGTACAGTCTGTTCGATATCGCCTTTGACCAGATGAATACGGGGCTTATAGGGAATGAAGCGGTCGGCGTCGAAAATAGCAATCGCGTCTTCTAAGGCAGTTTCAAAACCACCGCTGTCAAAACCGCCAGCGACCTTTTGCACTTGGCTATCACTGGCGCCGTCCTTGGCATCCAACTCACCGAAGCCCCGGAAATTATCAAATCCCACCACTTTTTTGTGGCGATCACCCATCACCCGGATTTCCAGGAAATTCGCCCAAGACAACAACGACGTGCCACGAAACACCCCCAACTCGACAATATCACCGGGAAGATTGATCACCATGCGGAACAATTCATAATGGGCAAGGAACCGCTTCAAATGGGTTCGTCGGGTATAGAGGGGGAAATTTTTCCAAATATCGCTGGGCCCAACGTCAAACTGCTTGAAGTGATCTTCGAGCATGGCTTCAACATTGTTGTCAGCCTGAAAATTTACACGGCCATCGAATGAGGGCTTGGTCATTGGGGGAACTCCCTATGGCTGCCGTCGGTGCGGACGAACAAACCAGTTTCGAGATTGAAATAGTCCTTATCGGGAAGGGCGTCAGCCGGCCTAATCAAGCGATACTCAAAAGAGCGACGATCAATGGTCCCATCGGCAGCCGCGACGGTCCGGTGAGGAGCCAAGTCACCAAACACTAGGCCATCACCAAAGCTCAAAGAGAAGCGCCGCAGTCGCTCAAAGGCAGGGGGTTCAAAAGCCGCGCCGTGCAGACCGTGGGGCTGGTGAGGCCATTCTTCATACTCACCCTCTGCGAATTCTAAAGACGCATGGGCCGTGGGGTTAACCTCCAATGGGACAAAACAGGTGATCAGCCGGCCATGCCGGCGCGGCATCAAACGCGCGTAACCGGCATCCTGATGCCATGGCACCAGATGAGACGCGACCGTGATGTGGCGCAGTTGGGCCGGAAACAGCAGCCAAGTAAACGGGCGCAACCGTTCGATCCGCTCGGGGGTCGCAGCCCGCCAAGGATCGTACCAATGGGGGTCCAGGCGAAAATCCAAGGTAGCAGCACCCATTTCCACCCGTTGGGCGTCGATGGCATCGGCCACCCGTGCCTGTCGCTGAACCTCTTCGGCGACGAAGCGAGCTCGCGTCGCCGCTAGCACATCAGGATCAAACAAACGCCGTTCATGATGGATGAAGCAGCGAGACTCCGTGAGTAACATGGTCGAATCCCTTTTTCATACCATCGAGCCTTAATGCTGCCCCATCAAGGCTCGTCAAGCGCCGGGCAGGCGGGCGGAACCGCCGTCGCAGCCCGATCACCCATTGCCGTATCGTCCATTCCGCAGAATAGCGTATCCCTTGATCAATTCTCGAATACCGTCATCTAAGGAGTAGCGGGGCCGAAATCCGGTTTGCTCTATTTTTTCATTGGATACGATATAATCCCGCTTATCGGGATCTTCGCCGACGGGGGCTTCCTGAAAGACAAAGCGCGGCACATGGCGCTGAATGGCTTGGCATAACTCGCGTTTGGATAAATTAGCGTCCGACAGGCCAACATTATACGCTTGCCCTTGCATGGTTTCGAACCGCTCCAGGCCATGCAAAAAGGCTCGGGCAACATCGCGGATATGGATGTAGTTCCGCTTGAAATCGGCCTCAAACAACACGACGGCGGAGTCGGTCACAGCTCGATACACAAAATCATTGACCAGTAAATCGACCCGCATGCGTGGCGCCATGCCGAAGACCGTGGCCAGACGGAAACTCAGAGCATTTCCACGCTCCAGTACCGCCGCTTCGGCCTCAACTTTGGTCTGACCATACAGAGACAACGGGCGAAGCGGCGCCTCTTCGGTGCAGGGAACACCGGGCGTTCCAATGCCATATCCACTGTTGGTGACCGGCAAGAGGATGCGTTGACGTCCTGACAAGGACCGAGTCAACAGAACAATGGCATCACGATTGGTGCTAATGGCACCCATTCGATCGCGGTCACACAGTGGCGCTCCGACCAAAGCCGCCAGAGGAATGACCACGTCAGCTTGACGGGCCAGAGGCAACACAACCCGTTCGTCACGGGCATCGCCCCGAATGATGGACAGGGCCGGATCCGCGCAGACATCGAACAGGGCATTCTCGCGATAAAGCAGACTGTCCAGTACCGTTACCCGGTGCCCAGCCGCTAACAGGGCCGGCACCATAATCGAACCCAGATAACCGGCACCGCCGGTAACCAAAATCGAAAAAGACTCTGTCATGGCGGTATCCGTACTCTTAAAGGGTAGGGGAAGACGCTGGAATCGCGTCCTTTGGAGGAAGCAAAGACCGAGCCTCTTTGAATGTCAAGTCATTCTCGAATCGGCTTTCGAGCCAACATCACCCTAGCGATCACGAAGGCAAGGGCAGAGTTCACCAGAAAAATCACAGCGAGCCGCTATTGGGATTCCCATACCAAGCGAATCGAGCTATCCCTTCTTCCGGGCCAGAAAGTCAAACGCCGTTTGACTTTTGGCACCGCCAGCGGAGGCATCTGCCATGTTAAAAGTCTTGGTTTCCAGCCCCAAAGGGGGTGTGGGGAAAACAACACTGACCAGAAACCTCGCCGTAGCCGCAGCGTTGGAAGGACGGCGGGTTGGCGTGGTTGATTTCGATCCTCAGCAGTCTTTGGCTCATTGGGGACGACGACGTCCCGACCAAGTGACCCCTCTTGAAATTTATAGCGGAAGAATCGAAGAGGCCGAAGAGTTTCTAACCAATGTGAAGGCCGATAGCTTGGAAGTCCTTTTTATTGATACCGCTCCCGGTATTGAAAATTCCTTGGCACCCATGACCGTTCTGATCAAAGCCGCTGACTTTGTGTTGGTTCCGGTTCAGCCTTACACGGACGACCTGTTGAGTGTTGCCGAATGGATGCTTCACTTGAAAGCTCTTCGTTGCAGTGCCGGATTCATTTTAAACCGTGTCAACCGCCGAGCCCGCAGCGTTCTGACGGCTAGGCGCTATTTGGCGGATAAGGGCAGGCTATGCCCGGTAGAAATTCCACAACTCGAAGCCTTCGGAGATGCTGCAACTCTGGGGGTATCGATATTGGAGATGGCGGAAAACCAGGGCAAAGATGATCTGAAAAGCGCCTGGGGTTTCCTGAAAAATGAATTGCAAATTGCGTAGGAGACTGTCATGGCCATAGTCAAACCCGTCAGCTTCAAACGAGGCGACGCAACAAAAGCAGGTATTCCAGAACCCGTTGCCGTCGGTGAGCGGTTCTCTAAGCCCGTCGAAGGCGAAGATGCCGACGGCAGGAACGCACTCACTGTTCCCGCCCCTTCTCTTGAGCCAACCCATTTTCAAGAACTCTCACCGCCTTCTGTTGTTGTGTTGACGCACAGCCATGACGTGACAAACATCTATCAACAACCAAGCTCAATAATAGTTTCTGGCGACCCTAGATTGCGTCGGGAAGATTATCGTCGGCACATTCATGAGTCTTGGAATCACGCATGGACCGAAGCTTTAAAGAAGTTTGTCGATATTGGGCATGCTTTGTCTCAGGCCAAGCGATGGTTGGCCCATGGCGATTATGAGAAAATGATCGCCGAAGACCTGCCCTTCTCAAAGCAGGTGGCTCATCAGCTCAAGACGCTAGCCGAAGCCGTGGACCAGGGTCGTTTCGCGCTGGATGAGCTTCCCAGAAGTTATAGCGCCGGATATATTCTCACAACGCTATCCGATCGCGAGTTGGAACAGGCTCGGGAGAATGGGTTGGTTTCGCCGACCACGTCTCGTTCACAACTGTCGGACTTTAGAAACCGAATTCGCACGCCTCCCATCCAATCAACGTCTGATGCCTCTCTCTCTGAACTCGAAAAGCTAAAGCGCCGACGACAAAAAATCTTGGAGGAGGCTGCGCGCCTGGCCGAACAAATTGCGGCCTTGGAAGGAGGGAGCAAAATCATCGACGGCACCAGCAGCCCGATCGTCGACAACGAAGAGTATGATACCGGCGAGCCCTGATACTGACACATCGCCGGTATCGGGCCGCGACGGCGGCCCCGCGCGCCCATGCGCGCGAAGCCAAGGGCGCGGATGCGCCCGCCCGGCGTCTGAGGGCAGCCTTGATGAGTCACCATCAAGGCTCGATGGTATGACACATCGCCGGTATCGGGCCGCGACGGCGGCCCCGCGTCCTCGTGGACGCGAAGCCATGGCGCGCGCGGCGGCGGTCGCCGCCGATACCAACGGCACGGATCATTGTCTTGGGCCGTTGGTATTAATCGCAATCTTTTCGTTATAATCAATCTAAAACTGTATTTTGGCCCTCTTGACAAGGCCTGCTATCCGTGTCTCCATCGCCGGGCTTTGCCTGTTGCGGGAGACTCTGTTCGTCAACAAGTTGCCCAAACTGCAAGACGCTGGTGACCAGAACTCATCTTGGGAGATCCTATGAGCACGACTCTAAGCCCGGCTGATATGATGCTTGCGGTGTTTGAGCCACATGTCGGGACAAGCTTTGACGTCGCGTTTAACGGCCAGATCGTGCCGCTCACTCTGATTCTTGCGGCTGCGAAAGAGGGGTCAAAGGGGGCTCCGATGGGCGTTAAACTCCGCGAAGTGGCCTTTCAGTTGCAATTCCTAGAACAACCCGGTTGGTCGCTGCCACAATACAGTCATCAATTGACCCACCCTGTTCTGGGAAAGTTAGAAATTTTCCTGGTGCCGATTGGCCCCAACCGCGAGGGAACCGGGTTTCTTTATCAGGCTATTTTTACCTGACTCATCGAAAACCTGCGGGTGTCGAGTCGACGATGACGCTATTCAGCGAGTAACGCCCTGAAGGAAGAGAGGCATCAGGTTAGCATACCTTTGTATTCCAACCTCTGTTTCAAGCCAGGGTATGAATCCGATTTAAACCCAAAGGTTACGAAGTCGGCGGCATAATACCCGATTTATGGACAACGGACTAGACAATCACTCGCTGGTGTGATCTTTCTCGTCCGCGACGGCAGGATGGTTTCTGTCGAATGAAATCACTCTAGAAGACGGAGGAAGGCGTGACAGACAGTTTCCTCGGTGAGATTCGGATGTTCAGCTTTGACTGGGCACCGCAAACTTGGGCGTTGTGCGATGGAACGATCTTGCAAATACAGCAAAATCAAGCATTGAACTCCCTAATCACTAACTGGTACGGCGGCGATGGCGTCAAAACCTTCGCCTTGCCGGATTTTCGAGGGCGGACTTGGCGCGGAAGGGCTCCCAAGGAAATCCAAGGAACGACTTATGGGTCGGAAACGGCGGTGCTTGATGCAACGACCTCCCCGCCCCACAATCACACTGTCAGGGCTGTCAGCAGCCCAGGCGGCACTTACTCTCCAGCAAAGAACGATGTGCTCTATGCACAGACGCCTGCTGGCCATAATCTGTATGCCCCCCCCAATGGTACCCTCCAGCCCCTGTTTGCCGGGGCGGTCGGCAACACCGGCGGCGGACCTGCGGGCACGGCGATTGGGCATGACAATATGCAGCCCTACGCCGTTATCAATTTTTGTATCTGCACCATCGGTGTCTATCCGATGAGGCCGTGATGCCCGGTCCGATCTGTCGTCGGATATTCGCAAGCTCTTCGAATCAGGGAGCGGTATGTCATGAGTGACTATTTTCTTGGTGAAATCAGGCTGTTCGCCGGCAATTATGCGCCGCTGAACTTTGTGCCTTGCGATGGGCGATTGCTGAACGTCGCGGACAATCAGGCATTATTTTCTCTGCTCGGCGTGACCTGGGGTGGGGACGGGCAGAATACCTTTGCGGTCCCGGACTTGCGGGGCCGACTTCCAGTCGGCCAAGGGGCCAACCCAAAGCTTACGGCTCGCACTCTTGGCCAGAGAGGGGGAAGCGAAACCGTGACACTGGGACTGACAAATCTGCCAGGCCACACTCACCCCTGGAATACCCAAGCATCGCAAGCCTCAAGCACCGCGCCGACCGGCAATTTGCTGGCCCGACTGGCTTCTCCCGATGTCGGCTATGTCACGGCGGCGAATAAGGTTTCGGCATTCACATTCTCGCCGACCATGGTCGAAAATACCGGCGGCAATGAGCCTCATAAAAATCTGATGCCAAGCCTTGGCCTAAGCTACATCATCTGCACCTTCGGTCTATACCCGACGAGACCATAAAGGGGGGGGAACCTACAATGGCTGATGCATTTATTGGAGAGATTCGCGCCTTTAGTTTTGGCTGGGCGCCACAAGATTGGATGGTTTGTGACGGCACTCTCGCTCCACTGGCCCAATATCAGGCGCTTTATGCGGTCATTGGCACAAATTTTGGCGGCGATGGCAAAACAACATTCGGCTTGCCCAATCTGATCAGTCGGAGTCCGGTCTGTACCGGTCAGGGGGCCGGTCTCAGCAACTGGACCTGGGCCCGAAAAGACGGGAGTGACGGGGTCTCCCTGACGGAGGCACAAATGCCCGCCCATAACCACACGCCCGTGCTGGCATTGGGGGCCTCCTCACCGGCCCATGAGATTGCAACAGCAGACAGCACATGCTATCCGTCACGGCCATATGACACCAGCGCATCCCCCCCTGCGATCCTCCATAGCTGTGTGGATGCCGTAACGACTCCGGTCAATACCACCATGGCGGCCAGTTCGCTCGGCGTTTACGGAGCCGGTGCTGCTCACGAAAACCGGCAGCCGCTGTTAGCCATGACCTTTTGTATCTGTATGATCGGGTGGTTCCCGGCTCGGCCGGATTAACCCGCGTCTGTTTTGATGCCCCCCCCCCTTTCTCCCCTTGCGCTGCCGGTCAATCTGACAGCGCAAGGGTATTCTCTGCGGCAAGAAACGGAGCAGGATCGGCCGTTCCTGGAACGCCTTTACCTGTCCGTCCGCTGGGATGAGCTGGCACCCGCCCCATGGCCTGATGAACAAAAACGGGCCTTTCTGTCCTGGCAATTTGCCCTACAACACAAGCACTATACCGAGCATTATTATGATGCCGACTTTGCAATTCTGGATCAGGCCGGGGCGCCGACGGGGCGGCTCTATCTGTTTCGCGGTGCCACGGACACCCGGATCGTCGATATCTCCCTGTTGCCCGAGCATCGCGGTCGCGGCGTTGGCACCGGGCTACTGACAGCGATCTTTGCTGAAGCGGCTCCCATCCAACGCAGCGTCAGCATCCATGTGGAACTTTTTAATCCGGCCCGGCGGCTCTATGACCGCCTGGGATTTCAGGAGATCAGCCGGGACGGTGTGTACGCACTGATGGAGTGGCGAAGCCCTGGGGACGAATTTTCAACATCGGGTTGAAAATCGCCTTATTCTATTCTGCCATTGACGATAAATTCTCCTTGGGCTTCTTCTTGGGTTTCGGGATCCTGTTGTTCGCTGTGAAAACAAAAAGTTATACCAATTCCTACTGATCACAGCCTATACACCTATTAGCGAAATATGATGGAGATTATCAACCACGAACGACCGCATGTATTCGTGTCCTGCTGGAAAGCGCCCTGAATGTTGGAGCCTTTATCGCCTGGGCCGAAGGCACCAACTGAAACCGGCGATATGTCAGTATCAGGGCTCGCCGGTATCACTCACCAAAAACCCTTGATCTCTTGCTTAACCGGCTCGTGCTGTTTTCCACCCATCCCATGGTGCAGGCACAGCATGATGTCAAATCTTTGACCGAAGCGACGGATAGATGGCAACGGCGATCCATAGCCATCTGATACCGGCGAGCCCTGATACTGACACATCGCCGGTATCGGGCCGCGACGGCGGCCCCGCGTCCTCGTGGACGCGAAGCCAAGGGCGCGGATGCGCCCGCCCGGCGTCTGAGGGCAGCCTTGATGAGTCACCATCAAGGCCCGATGGTATGATTCTCCCCGGCGACGTAACCGGCTCGCGTCACCCTTGAAAGAAGCGATTAGGAGAGATAGCCAAAGCGGGCCATGATCGAGCCATGGCGATCTATGATCCGCCGGACATGGGCATCTGAAAGTCGGACTCGCCAACCGCCAGAGCGTCCTTCCCGAAAGAACGGCGCCGTCGCACTCGCTAACCGCTCGCGAAACCCAAGGGTCTGTTCCTGGCGGCTTAAAGTATCAAACCGGGTTGCTGCAACTGCCGCTTGAAGCTGTCCAAGGGTAGTGGCAATGCCAAGATGAGCCGTGATCCGGGATAAACTGGTCAACGGATCCTGCAACATGTCCTCATAACGGATTACCAGAACAGAAATATCCGTCTGTTCCAGCCAAGACCGGGCATGCCCGCTCCAGGATCCTAACGGTTGCGGCAACTGCTCCTTTCCCCGGCTGTCTGCCCCCCCCAAAAAAAGGGCGTCATCGGCCATGCGCTCGATGATCTCATCAATGTCGACCCCACGATGATGGGCATAAGACACGGCGACATCGCGGGGGTCGCGGATCAAATAAATGGCCCCCTGGCTCAGATCAGGGGTAAAGACCGGAACTCCCGAAGGGGTCAACCAATAGCGGTCATGGATCTTGCGCAACAGCAGGGGCCGGGTGCTGCAAGCTGCCAAGACGGCGTGAAGAGCAGGCCGGGCCTCGGCAAGTTCCGCTTCGGTCAGTTCACTGGAATCGATGCCAAAGAGCCTGTCCATTTCAGCAAAGTGAGCGATACTGGCCTCGTTGCTCAGTCTGTTGATGTCAACGGCGGTCTGGCCCGACATGACGCTGAACAGCATCATTCGCAACCAAGTGTTGCCGGATTTGGGGTAAGACACCAGCCAACCGAAACGCCCACCCATACCCATCAAGCCTTGAAATTGATACCATCGAGCTTTAATATTAACATATTAAGGCCGCCCTTAAATGCCATCCGTCATCACCGAAACCACCAGTCGCGCCAAGTCTGACAGATCGTCCGGGTCGCCGGTACGAGTCAAGGCGAACACCGGAACCAGTGCCGCCAACCGCGCCAGATCTTGGAACAAACCAATTCGCCGACCCAAACGGCGACCCAAGCGAGCGCGATACACCACATCTTCTGCCGGCATAATCGCCATCGGGCCGGACAGCCGGGTAAGGCGCGGCGTCTTCAAACGGGTATCGATCCGAAGCCGAATCAATGCCCCCAACGGTACCGCCTCGGGCGCAGGAGGCAGTACCAGCAGCCGTTTAGGATGGCCAATCCGTCCCGTTACCAGAGTTTCCGGGGCCCGGAACAACAACCCGGCGGCATGAGGCCATAACCGCAACCGGGACGAGCCAGGAACCGCCCAGGCCTTGCCATCGGTGAACCGGACCCGAAAAATATCATCACTGAGCAGTGCGTATTCCTGCGCGGCCAGGGCTGCCGCCAAGGTCGATTTCCCTCGCCCCGATGGCCCCGCGAGCGCAACCGCCCGGTTGCCGATGACAACACCGCTGGCATGAAGTGGCAAATCACCCCGCTGGTGCAAAAGAACGCCGGCCACAGTTCCCAGCAAGAGCGCCTCAATATCGCCCAGGCAAGACGCCGAAGCTTCATCAAGCACAACCCGCCAACCATCACGAACCAAGAACCGGACGCCATCCCCGAAATGCACCAAAACGCGACCATCCTCACCAATTTCGATGAAGGGGCTGCTCCAGGTTAAAGCCGCCAGATGTCGGGGAACGTCCCCAACCTCCAGCGTAATATCCGCTTCCCCCTCCTGAGGCAAAGACGGCAAGGCCTCAAGACGCAACGACGTGCGCAACCGATAGCCGTAAAACAGTCGGTCTTCAGCCTGCGAACGCGCCATTTTGATCACGAAGATGGATGAACCAACGATGAGGCCACATCCTCACCAGGATCAGACGAGTCAGACACAGACACGATCAAACCCAACTCGTGAAGATGCCCCAGCAAATCGACAACATCTTTTTGAATGACCGCCGGGTCGCCATCAAAATGCTGGGCCAAACCATTGCACAATTCGGCGACACTGGGCGTCTGCTCGAGACGGTGCCAGATATTGGTAGCAATGTCATCAAATCCAACATATTTGCCCTGAGCCAGAGCCATCACCACCACCTGCCCGTCGATCTCGGCGGCGAGCTGTTTCGGATGGTGGCCAATCCGGGTGTTCGGCTCGAAACGAAGTGCTTGATCCATTGCGATTTTCGCCCTTTTATTTTAATTGATAATTATCAGTTGATAATTATCAACGACCTACTGACTGTGGACCCATATGAGGGCGGCAAACCGACTGTCGGCAAACTGCCCACTAGGACAGTCGACCCGTTCAACCGAATGGGGAGCAATGGAAGGAAAGGCGGCCAAAACATTATGGTCCGGCGCCACATCCTGAACCTGAGAGCCCCTCAACGCATAAAAGCGCAAAGCCCCCCCCATAAAGCCCGCCGGTCGACGGTGAAAATAGTAAACTAAAGTTAAAACACGCGCAGTTGGAGCTTGGTTCGCGACAACGAGGGTATCAATATGACGGCTGAAATGGGCACCATCGCCATAAGCGACCAGTTCTGTTTCAATTTGCCCCAGCGTGAATGGCTTAATTCCGAACGCACGCTCCAGCTCTGGTTTGATTTCTTGTACACGATCGGTCAAAAGAGCCCTGAATGAACCGAGTTTTCTTGTCCTGATCACATTACGGATATTCGGATCGGTTTTCGAAACACCACGATAGAGGACCGTCCCTGGGTTGAAATGCGCCTCGTTCTCAATGGCATAGTCCAGCAAGGCGTCAGCCGTGTCGGGGTCTAACCATTGGGAATAGGTGCGAAAAGGGAAAAAGCACCCAGTCTTTGATGACTCAGCAGACATAATCGACTGATCCTTTATCTGGTCTTTTATCCAGCCCGCTCTTGAGCCTGTGACTCAGCAAACACCGCGATGCGCGCATAGCCGTCAAGAGCGAACCCGCCGGTGATAACGGTCCCCATACAGACGCTCCACGCATGGGCGTTTACCGCACCGATACTATCCTTGGCAACCCCGAAATGCACCTCAACGGCCATCCCCCGCCGCCGTAGCATAAGGCTGGCAGCAACCGCCTGTTGCAAGCACACCGCACGAAAGGGAGCGACCTTGCTAGCACGCCGCACCGCGCGCTGCACGGCATCCGCAATCACCATCCGATCGGCGCAAGCTGCCTGTTGCGCTCCGGCACCCTCGAAACGGGGCCGAAGCCCAAAACACGCCATGGCTCGCGTAAAAGGCAAAAGGGCTAGCACCACCCGCGCGACGGCCAAAGTGATCAGCGCCTCGATAGCCGTCCACCGCTCCGCCGATGGCAACGCCATTGCCCGCAACAAGAATCGCTTAACAGGCCTCATTTTCATAAGATCACTTAGTCTTCATTGCTGCGGCCCACGGCTTCCGAATACGCATTCCCATTGCAGAACACGTTGGCCAGCAAGCTTTCCACAAAAGCCTCGATCCTGGCATAGTCCAGCTCAGGCATCGCCACATCGGGGCGACCGGATATCGCATCATCAAAGGAGGGCGTCAATCCGGTTCGAGCCTGAATCGCTGCCGTGGTTTGAATCCGATAGGCCGAATCGCTGCTCAGTCGATCGACATCGACCAAAATTTCACAGTGCGGCTCGGCCATCGCCTGAGTGAGCCGCCAGAGATAATAAAAAACCATATAAGCAATATGACTTCCGATACCATCAAATATTTTTTGATAAAGAGCGATATCATTTGAAACACACGAGGTCTGAATTAAAGGAATATCATAACGCTCGATCAAGGGCCGTAACGCTGGATGGGTTCGATTTTGGCCAGAAATAAGAAACTGATTCACTAAAAAATAGGGATTTCGGTACTTTGCTCGTTGATGATGAATGGATGCCCATTGCCGCCGAGGATTTCGGCTAATCCGGAGATGAACGGCATCGAAATTTTGTTTTAACCAGCCCACTCGCCCCAACGACCGGGAAAAACCAAGCACCGCTTTTCGGTTGCGCTCGCCGGCATGCTCGATCAACATTTGAAGATAACGCCGAAGTGCCGGCTCTTGATCCTCAGCCGATAAGAAAAATCGGCGATAGGAGAATTCTGGTTGAAACAGCCCGATCCGGCCATCCTCGATCAAAGGCCGGTACTCGGAAAAATAGGGGGCATCGAGAGCCGGGTGATGAGAGGTTTCAGCGTCCCAATGAACTCTCGTCAGATCCTCCCCAGGACGATCCAAACGCTCGTGCAACGGCTCGTAGTAGGCGAGGGTGCCGGGCTGTCGCCGGAATTGATTCCAGATATAAGTGCTGCCAGTTCTCCAGCCACTATGCAGAAAAACCGCCGTCATCACCCGAAGCCTTCACTCAGAATCAAGCGCCGGAAATGAAATCAATGAACTTTTTATCATGAACTAAAATATGATGTGAAGCCCAGTCCTCGACACACCGGATCAATTCCCCCGCGACACGATCGCTCCCGGTTTCCAACAAATACAGAATAGATGTAATTCTGGAGAAGAATTCCCCATGCAACTTTGAGTGATCATCGGCATCAGGATAACGATTGGCCCTCATTACAGTCTCCTCACTATGAAAATGATCGACAATTAAATCAATCAGCTCACCGAATAACTGTATAACTTCTTCATCTGATTTTTTATCCAACTCAACCAAATAGATACGGGCCATAGTGTCAAGAACATGCTTATGTTCTTGATCTATGCTCTCGTGACCGACCGATAATGTATTGGACCATGTTATAATCATATCATTGTCGCCTTGTTCAACGATACCGGACGCGGTACCGCTAAAATCCACGAGAAGACCGCCCCCGTCGATGCCGGCATCATGACATAAGCGACGAATGAGACCTAGAGTCTTTTCCAACGGCATCGGAGCTATGCCCCGGCATCTTCAGGTCATCCCGTCCTGGAACCGCCCTTTTCCCAACAGGGCAGCCTTATAATTCTGGTAGCAACCGGCCTGATTTTTCCGCGCACCAACGGTCCAAATTACGGCATCCTCTCCATGCCCCACGTCCAGGCCGCGCTCGTCCCAGACGTGAAAGCGCGCCTCGCTTGACAGGCTGCGATACGCCAAAAACAAGGCGATCTGATCCATGAACCACAACCCTTTGCGGGCAATCAGATTTTGCCCTACGAAAAAGGAGACGCGCTCCAAAAAGGCCCGTCCGGCGGGAGAGGGCGCCACCAAAAGGCCACAGGCCAAAACCTGTTCCCAGGGAGGCGCCTCAGGTTTTTCCACCAACCCGACATCAAAGGCCGTGTCGCTCCAGCCTGGCAAATGGCTCGGCGCGCGACGAAACAGGCAGTCGGCATCCAGCAGAACTCCCGTCCGCCCGGTGGCACGCAAGCATTGCTGAAAACGACAAAAGCGGGCACAGGAATAATAGACCGGGCCCGAGCCAAAACGCCCGAGTGCCACCGTTTCAAAGCTACGACTGATCACAACCCGATCCAGCGTTGCCGCCACGGCGGCCAATTGCCGCAGGCCATCGGCCTCGGGGTTGAACAGGTGCAGATGGACTTGAACAGCCTGGTTCGGCTCGTTGGCGGTGCTGGCGTCCAGCGACAGCAACAACGTCAGGGCGTGTTCGGTTAAATAGCGGCCATCGCAGGCCACGAAGATCAACGGCGCGGCATCTGGCGCGGGCCAGTCCCCCTGTATGGCGGGTAACGAGGCTAAGACGCGCCCGAGGGCGGCCTCTGGCAAAGGCCCCATCGGCGGCAACAGAAACGGGCTGGCGATGGGGTGGCCTTGCAACAGGGTCGAAAACAGCAACCCGTATCGGATCAAATGAGGCCCCAACTCACAGCCCAAGGCCAAGGCCCGACGCGCTGGGGCCTCTGCTGCTGCCCATTGGCCATCCAGGGTCAACAGCAAAGCCCAGGCGGTCCAGGCGGCTCCTAACGAGGGGTCAAGCTGGACCGCCTGTTGGAAATGAGTGGCGGCCAGAGCCGGAATCCGAGCGCGAAGGGCCAGCACACCGGCCAAATGCCGATACTCGGCGCAGGACGGCGCCCGGATCAGGGCGCGTTCGGCTTCGGCCCAGGCGGCATCCAGCTCTCCGCTTGCCGCATGAAGCGACGCCAAAGTCGCCGCGCAAAGACCGATATCGGCCCCTCCGGCAGCCTGTTCCAGCCCCACCAAGATATCCCGCGCCCCTGGATAATCGCCGGCCCGCAGGCGGTCGAGGCTATGGCGATAGGCCACGGCCAGCGACGGCGGCAGCCCCTCGCAAAAGCGTGCGGGCAGAATGACGCCGTCCATCAGCGAAAAATAATAGGGATCAACCCCCAGGCATCGCAGGAACGGAGCGGTCATGGCCTGTTTCCATAGGGGGGTCACACGGATCGTCAATGGAAGGCTTGGCGACTTTTGCGACTGATGGGCGGGCTTCAAGAAATGCCCTATTCTGGTCTTTCTGAGACATGCGACCCGTGGCCTGAGACATGCGACCCGTGGCAATGATACCATCGAGCCTCGATACTATACAACTGGAGGATTGGCATGGAACCACAGCTTTTGACAACGCCATCGTCGGATTCGGCTCCAGTTTTGCTGGTGACCGGGTCCAGTCGCGGCATCGGCGCCGCCATAGCCCGGTTGGCGGGGCGGGCCGGCTATCGGGTCGCGGTGAATAGCCGCCGGGGTGGGGCCGAAGCAGAACGGGTTGTTTCAGAGATTTGTGCCGAAGGCAGGCAGGCGCGGCTGTATCCCGCCGATATCGGCGATCCCGCTGCGGTGACAGCTTTGTTTGCAGCCATTGACCGCGATTGGGGGCCGCTGGCGGTGCTGGTCAATAATGCTGGCCTTTCGGGGGGAGCCCAGCCCTTAGCCACTCTGCCGCGCTCTGTGCTCCACGAGGTCATGGCCACCAATCTGTTGGGGGCGTTTTATTGTGCCCAAGAGGCAATAACCCGCATGGCGCACTCTGCCGGCGGGCAGGGGGGCGCTATCATTAATATCTCATCCGAAGCCGCCCGCTTTGGCGGCCACCAGATCACCGCCTATGCTGCGGCCAAGGCGGGCTTAAACGCTTTGACTTTGGGGGCCGCGCGGGAGCTGGCGGTTGAGGGCATCCGGGTGAACGCCGTCAGTCCGGGGGTAATTGCCACAGCCCCCCATGACCACCTGAATCCAGCTCGACGGGAAGCAATCCTGGCCAGCATTCCGCTGCGACGAATGGGCACACCCGAGGAGGTCGCAGCGGCGGTTTTGTGGCTGGCCTCTCCCGAGGCCAGTTACATCACCGGGGCGATCCTGCCGATCACTGGAGGGCGTTAGGCCCGCCGTCCCAGTTTCCAAGGCCCCCCTTGGCGCCTGTGGTGGGGGCAGGGGAACGGAAACCCACTTTAGGAATGTTTTGTCATGACCACTAACACCAAGATAGTAGCGATCACATTTAATACTAGAATTTACAAATCAAAGACGCAATCGCCAAGTGGACATTGTCATGAGGATTGGTTTCTCCGGCAAACAGATAAGGGGAATACCGGCGAGCCCTGACACTGACACAGTGCCAGTATCGGGGCGCAACAGTGGGGCCGCCGGTTGGGAGCGCTCCCCAGACCACCATCGTTCAAGATGGTAACGTCAACAACCCTTTTTCGATGGTGGTAATCGCTTGAGAATCCCAACGGACTCGCGCCGGGCGGGCAAGTTGAACGGGATCTGTGCTGGATCCCTCTTTAAAATTAAAATGCGCGCCGAATAAGTTTTCAGCGGTTCGGCGCCCGCCGGATATAATCAAACCGCTGGTATTGAGACGATGACGATCGGAAATAAGCAACCACCACACGTCGCTCCGATCGGAGGGAACCAACAAAAAATCGGCCTCTCGTGCTGTCGACGCTTCGCAGACACTGGTCTTATCAGCGACAATATCTTGATACTCACCACTGGTTTGTTTCAACAATACGCTTTTATATTGAATAATAAATTTACGCTCTCCTTCAGAACTTTCGTTTGCCCGTTGATAGTCCTGAAGGATAGATTTTCCTTGATCTAGCGGTTCGGCTGGAAATGACCGTACTGGAGCGCTCGCCAACGGCTGGGGAGGAGATTCATTTTTTACAGTACCCTCGCTCTTTTGTTCCAAAATATTACAAAGACGCTCAAGCCTGGACTCTAGGCTGGCAAACGAATCAGGCGGCGGGTTGTCCTTTGGCTTTACAAGATGCTGGTCCAGAATAGCGGCCAATCCATCCAATGGAGGACGTCTGCGCAAGACATTCACTTGCCAGTTCACCAACCCCAAGGCCGCGACGCAGAACACGGCGGCTAGCGCGCCGATAATGCCCCAGATCGATTCGGACGAAGGATTTACAGTCCACGATGAATTTCTATCCAGCAAACTCTTAAGTTTTTGCATAAAAAAGAACAATGGATCCGTAGTCTGCACCATAATTGTCGAATTTTCCTGTATTTTTTTATTATGTCTATCATAAATACGGTCCATCCAGGCTGACCAACTTAATGCGATTGATAATTCCCACTTTTTTCCGTCAATTTTTCGCAAAAATTCCCACTTAATCAATAAATTTAGATAATCTGCTGATGATAAATTTTTATTTTGTATATCAGCAGATATATTTTTTTCAAAATTTTTATTATTTGAGAAAAAGTTTAGGCATTCCATACTTTTATTGACTGACTGCAATATTTTATCTTTAAGCTTATCATCTACTGAAGCTTTCATACTAAATGAGTTTTTAGTATCTTCTTGAAACAATGAATTCTCACTGCTGTTCACAGAACTCATTGCTTGACAAAGCTCGGTGAAAAAATCCTTCAAGCAAGTTGGAAGATTTCCATTCTTGGGTGAAATAACAATTTCCAGGGAGCCTTGTTTCCCGTAACAAGTGCTGTTGTCAGCCCAGGCGGGCGCTGTCAGTCCCGTTGTTGCCGCAAACAACGCGGCAACAACGATGGGCCTGAAGACTCGGGATAGAAAGCTGTTCATCGATCGACCGCGACAATCGAAGAATTGTTTTTGTCCTGGATCAGATGCGCCAACAGTTCGCGTAGCGCCATGATGAACACTGGCTCCATTACCAGCACCCGAGCTTTCGGATTAACCGCAGAGCTTGTGCTGATGGTAGCATTCGTCGCTCTTTGGTGGCGTATTTCCGAAACCCGTTGAGCAACCCGGTTTGCCAACAGATCCTCGAGGTTGCGATCGAAGGCAACACGCCGGCCGAGTTCTTTTCCATAGCTTTCGATGAAACGACGGAGTTCCGGTAGGTCCGGAACACGCCAGTCCAGGCTTGGATCAAGCTTGGCCACATCGAATGTAGGTGGGATCGACATGTCTCCAACCAACATACATTCGCCAGTAATCAGGTCCAGGCTTTTCGTATCGTTGCTTGGCAAGGGAGCATCCAGTAGCCCAAAGGCGACCTCATGCTTTTGTTGATCGCTAAATGTGAATGGACCCGGATTCTTGCTCAAGCCGGCAGCATTCTTGAAAAACGCCCGAATTTCATCGGATCCCGATTGGGCAACCGCGCGGTTGCCATACTGGCGTTCAAACAACAAACTCCCCCTGCCGCCAAAGCACATTTGCACGGCATCACGGTCGGTTTCGAAGATGTTCTGGGCCGCCAGCGCCTTGATTACGTTCGCGACATAGAACAAAATACCGCACAAGGCCAGTTCAGAGGTAAAATTTAGATATTTGAATTCAGAATTACCACTGGCAAGCCCGTATTTATCCCATAGACTATGAATACCAGAATTGGAATCCGGCGTCAGTGGGGTGTTGACCAAAACCTCCAGCGCATCCTGAATCGCCTGCTTTTGTGGCATATGTTGGGATGTGGTGGTGTATAGGAGTCTGATGTCTCTTGTGATCTCGTGGCCCGAAAGAAGGGCTTCGATAAAACTAAGTTTCTGTGCGAGGAAGTTAATCCAAATGTGCTGGCCCGCCAGCTTGATCGAAGTACCCCAAATCGCTTTATTATTTTGCCAAAGCGTAATGTCCGTGGTCCCGCCACCGATATCCAGAGTCAAAACGCCGCCCGCAAAGAAGGCTTTCTCTTTGGTATAAAAGTAGTGGGCTGCACAAATGCTTTCACTTTTGAAAGTGATATCGTTTTGGAAAGGGCTTCCGAGATGGGGACTGCGCCCCATAGCCACCGCTTTTGCCACAACATCACTGAATGCCTTCAGTTGTTCGGCGCTGAAAGCCTCGGGGAAGGAGAATAACAAAGAAACCTGTTGAAGCGGGATGCCGTTGGCGGCGGCCTCAGCCAAGGCCTGCAACACCGCTTGAGACAGGAATATCTGCATCTTTTCTCGATGATTCTGCTGAATCGACCATTTCAGGCTAAATTCAGGCGCCTCCTTATTGTTAAAATATTTTTCACGAATTTCACCGATTGTCCGTTCTGCCGGGAGAATATTGGCGACGAGATGGCTCCAAACTGGTAACGAGCGTTGAGTCTGAGCCCGCGAGTGCTTCCGTATCGCCGTCATGAAGGGATACGACTGTTCCGGCAGACCATGAAGTTGAACGAAATTATCTCTGATTTTTTTATTGGCAACCTCCGCAAAGGGTGAACGCAGGCGCCCCGTGAAGGCCAGTGGCCGTGGCTCCTCGCCTTCGGGGCGGTAATAGACCATGGTATTGGTGGTACCGAAATCAATACCGATCCGCCAGGACGTTGAATCCGCGCGTATCGGACGATCAGGCGAGGGCATCAGGATCAGACCCGCACTGATCACCGTCTGAAAGACACCGTCCGTCGGTTCCTGCCAGACCACGGCTTCGATGTGCGAATCTTGTAGGTAAATCGCCGAGAGCAGGTCTTTGTCGTCAACGAAGTTATTCTTGCCCGTGACACCTGTTGGGTTGGCCGCCATCCGGGTCAGATCAAGCTTGGCCGTAAGCGGTGACGGTAACGCTGCGGCAATCGAGGCCGTTGCCAGGGGGAGTAGAGAGGTCTGATGGTGCTTGACCGGCATGTAGCAGAATAAAAAATAATAATGCCAGTCATCCGTAGTGAAATTCGGCCACGTTTCCAAGACCAAGGGTTGATCACGCTCAAGCACGACCGCCTTGTCGAATCGTTTGGCCACGACATAACGGCTGATCGCTTCAGAGCTACCATCGACGAGTTTCAGCTCGAGGCTGGCGTTCAAAGTCGTCCCTTCATCCTCCAGGCTGAGGGTGGCGCGGATTTCGTCGGGGGACAAAAACAACAGCATTAACGCTTGCAAGGGAAGGGTGTGCCGTTGGGCGGTTCGGTTTTCGGTTGGATTATCCGAATGGCTGGTGATCCCCTGGCCGTGGATACGCCGCAGGGTGGCCGAGAAAATGTCGTTGGGTGTCAGGACCAGATAGCCTTCCTTCGCCGCCTCTTCAGCAATCTGGCCAGTCAGACTTGGCTGCCGGATCACCTGATCCAGGGAATAAGCGTCCCAAATGAGAATAGTTTCAGGAGCGCGATTGAGGCACACGGCCATCTCGGGGTCGATCACGACCGCGCCTTTGATCCGGTGGGCAAACTCCGGGCGTGGCTTCAAACCAAAATGGAATCGGCGATCGACCCGCGTCCTGAACTGCCGTTGGAACAAAGGATAGAGGGGTTGCTGCGCCGGAATTCCGTAACTGGCCTGCTCCGATCGGATCGAGAGGCCGTTGCTGCTGATCTCAGGTCTTTGCTTTTGGTTAAGGTCGCGAAGAAAACCTTCAATCAGGCCAAGCAGGCCGTTGAATCGCTGCTGATTGACGCTTTGGATTGCATTGATTCCGTCCTGGATATACTGAACGAAGTGCCGGATCAGAACATAATCGACGCCGGTGAGGCCGGCGGCTTGGCAAGGATCGGACAGTCGGCCATTGTGTTGCCAGACCACCACTTGCGGATCCAGCGCGCGACCGTAGCCGCGAGTGGGGCAAATCACGGTGGAGGGAACCAACATCGCGACGAGTTTGCCATTGAGACGAACAACGCCGATGGTTTCCCAATTTTGCCCGGCCGCCAAGCAGGCCGTCGGCTTAAGCTCTCCCGCCAACTTACCAAATGGCCTGGTATCTTCCCGAAGATCATTTGCCGAGCGGTCGTAGGGGGTTTTGCTGAGATTTTCGAGTGACAGGGTATCGACGGTGAGGCCCAGAGTTCGATGGGGAGCTAGAGCAAATAAGGTGAGCAGGCCCCGCCACTCGCCGACCGAGCGTTGATGCAGGGGATGCTTGCTATCGAACAAGGAGGCATCGAAGGCAACCACCTGTGCCCACAGATCCGGAACCGCCACCATATCGTCGGCCTGGGCGCCTTCGCGGGCGGCCCGCATTTTGCTGGCGATGGTGTGGATATAGTCTGTCGATTGACCCACCCACTCGCCTGGCTTTGAAACGGCGGGATCGTTGTCACGGAATGGGGGGAGCAAGTGAATCGACATGAACGATAATCCTTCACGGGCAGAGTACGGAGTCACGCAGGCACCGGGTCAACGATCCGGATCAGGGGCGAGGCCGTCGGCGGCGGGCCGGGGGTGGCTCCAACCCGCAGTGATTGAACAACATCTCAAAAAAGCGGGCAGCGCCGGCACTGTCCGGGAGCCGCGCCTCGGTCAGAGCTTCAAAGATCGCCGCCAAGCTGGTGCCGGGGTTATCCCGGATCATCTCCCCGAACTTGCGGCGACCGACCGGACCCCAACCGTCAGGCAATGAAATCATGCCGTTCTCGTCGGTCTGGCCATCGGCGAACACTGCGGCATCGAATAGATCCACACCCAAGACGTCAGTGCGGCTGGCGGCCTGAAGATTAGCCGCCCACCGCAGCAGCATCTCGCTGTACTTGGTGGTGGTGCGGACGGTGGCTTGGAACGTGTCGCCGCCGATCTTAACCCCAGCCTCGGTCAACAGGCGCTGGTACCAATTCTGATCGCCGACCGTCCGCTCACCCTCCAGATTGAGCAACGGCTCATAAATATTACGGTAGGCCACAGCAAAACGCAGCAAACGCGCGAGCGAACCTTTGACCGAATCCTCGGGATTGTTGCTGTTGGGGTCGATCGCCGGCAGGTCGGTCCAGCTTAAGACCGGCGTTTTGTCAAGGTCTCCGACACAGGTGGTGTGGAAGATCGGCGTCTCGGTGGACAGCGCCCCTTTGCGAAAGAAGCGGGCTGCCGCCAGCGCCGCATAAACCTCTGGCAACAACGGTGGATTGATCTGGCGCTTGCCGCCGGTCGCACTAACCTTCAACTGAATCAGGTGAGGCCACCCAATCATATAAAGGTTATCGAAAACATGCTCGCTTTTTAAAAGCCGGTAATAGTAATCAAGCGCACCTCGAGATTGCTCGATGAAGGCATCAGCCTTCGCGGCAATTCCGATCGCGTCTTGCTCGCGGGGATCGGGAAAGCGAAAATACGGCAGCAGCATGGCGCCGGCAATCTCAACGCCTCGGTCAATCCCGGCCTCTCTCAGGGCCTGCCGTAACAGCCGAGCGATCACCGGAAAACCGGCTGCACCGGTGCCGCCAAAGATCGAGCCGATCAGAAACACGCGGACATCTTCACTCTTGCCCCGCTGAAGGGCGTCGAGCAACGCCTTCCAAGAGCGGTTGTTTTTATGGGCCATGGCGTGAATGACCGCAGCCCCCACGCTAGGGCGTCCGCGAAAGCCTTCGAACAAGGACATTCCCTGTTCACTCGCCGAATCGCTGCCCGACTCCCCACCGGCATGAAACAGGCAATCAAATAGCGTTCTGCTGTCGGCCGACATCAGATTGCGATAAAATAGCTCTTGCAACGACCGGCGCTCACCGGGCGGAACCGGCGACCAGATCGGCCCGGAGTCTGGAACCGAGACTTCGGTCTTAAACAGCCGGCACTGCTCGGACAAGGCGCTTTCGTTTTTATTGCGAAGATGCCGGCGAGCGTCTTCGTAACACTGACGGGTTTCTCCGGCCCGGATTAGGTTGCCATTTCCGGCGTCGGCATCGATAAAGCTGACCGTAACCCGATCCGGCCCTAGGCCGGCGGCAAACAGATGCAGAGCCGCCTCAACGCTCTTGGCGCCGCTGCCGCCGATACCGATCAAGTGACAGTGGGTCATGAAAGGCCTCCAGGGGCAGTCAAGCGAAGACGGCGGATTTGGTGCAGGAACACCACGCTAATCAGTGTTCGACGGGTAAACAGAGAAATAACCCAGAAGACCATCATACTTGACAGAATATAAGCGATATAGAGGAAAAAGCTACGTCCAGGCTGTAAGTATGGCAGGTTTCGAAGCTCAATATAAGTGATAACGCCGGCAGTGACTATCGCCAAAACCAGCAGAACAATCCACCAAAATCGCCATTTTCTAACGTCAAGTGGATCCTCGATTCGAATATGTGTGCGTGTCATGGTGACCCAGAACAGTCCGAAAACGGCTCCGACTGCGATGGTCATCCAGCCAAGGTCAGCCAAGCTGTCGGCTAACTGGCGGAATTGCTGATCACGATACTTGGTGGACAGGTCGGAAAAGTTCACGACAAGATTGGTGATCATATCAGAATCAAGACGCGGGATCACCTGAATAGCCAAGACGATGCCGGAAATAATTCCACCGACAATGATGGCTATAAACGCAACGAGTATTTGTTTAATTTTGTGCATTCTTAATATCCTTTAGTCTTTTTGAAAGGCCAGAAAGGCTTGCAGTGGTTTTGGCTGCTTAGTCAGTTGTTTCTGAAAGCGGTCACGGGCCAATTCATGCAACACCGCACCTAACCGATCAAGATTGAGAGTGGGAAAGAAGCTCGGCCCGCTATTTGCGCTTGGCTTCTTCTGAAGAGCTTCCAGCAAAACGGGCTCCCGTTCGGCTGGATAGCCCCATTCGGCGAACCAACGATCGGGCGCGTCAACAGGCTCCGTGATTACTTTAAGCGCCAGGACAAAAGTCAGGCGCCGTGGCAGGCTCCTAAGCCACATGGGATCTGGCTCAAACCGCAGGCAATGCCGTCCGGTTGCCGGGTCGGCGGCACAGCCGTCACCGGGATCCAGCTTGACCTGGGCGCTCACGTCGTCAGGATCACTCCAGGCTGGGCAGTTGTCGGGCGCACTGCGTTGATCGAAATAAAGTGCAGCTTCAATTTTCAGCGTATGAGCAGCCAGTTTCGAGACGGCCTGATCCGCCGGGTCGAGCTGTAGATCGATGGTCCCCCCCTCCCGACCGATGGTGTAACTGGGGATCTCTAGCGCAGCCGAAACCAGATTGGCCGAGGGCCGAACAGAGCCGCCCAGTCGTAGCCGGTCGAAGAGGATCGGTAGGGGCAAGACCGCCGGGCCATCGACCATATCTGCGGTAAACAGGGTAAATCGTTGAAGACTGTTTTGGCCGTCTGCAAGCCGGCTTCGCAATTCTTGATAGAATAGCTCCAGGTTGGCGCGCAGCCCAATGACCAGGAGAAAAACCACGCGCTCTCTGGCCCCATGAAAAGGCACGCTAGAAGTTATGGTCGCCAGATCCGTCAAAACACCATCGAAAGGAACACGCAGCCCGAGAATTCCAACCGAACGGCCGTTTCGCAATGCCGTTGCCATCTCTTCGCGCAGTGGAGCGTTCAGAGCATTTGGATTGTCTCCGTCATTGAGAAATAAGTCTGTCAGCACAACCCCAACTCGATCAGAAGGGGCCTTATTAATCTCGTGAACGGCGTCGGAAATGCGCGATAACCCGTTGATCGATGTGTGGAAAAAGGCCTTTTTTCGCGCCTCCAAGAACTCGTGGTCATTGATTTTTTCAATCTTCGAGCCGAAACGAAAATAGTCCACCGTCGGAACCAGCGCCTCGAATGCCCCTTTTAAGCTGTAAAGCAGATTGACAAAAGCGGCATCATTCTTGGGCGCCACAAAACCGTCCATACTGCCCGAAGCGTCGACATAAACCACCCCCCCCCTGAACGGCGCTGCCGTCGGGGTTGCGCTGTCGTCGACCAGCCCCGGCAAACAGGGCTGGGCAGAGGCCTGGAAGCTTGCGCCAAGCATAAGCACAACCACCAACGCGAAACCGGCCAAGCCGCTGCCGGTTTCGAGGCAGCCAGAACGTTTCTGTTCGGTCATCCCATTGGCCTCTGATTTTGTTTATTCCACTGTCGGATAATATCTTTGAGCGCCAGAATAAACACGGGCTGAGGCTGATAGGTCAAGCTGTCCCCGCTCCGATGATAGCGTCGATAATCATTCCTGGCACATCGACATTCTTCATCAAGCGCCCGTTGTACACCCGCTTGAATTAGCCGACAAACCCGCTCAGAACTAAACTGCATATCGTCATCGGCGATCTTGGGAAAAATACGGAACTCCTCTTCACATTCTTCCAGAAATTTTTTAACTTCGGACAGATCGCCGAGCTGCCAATCCGAACGATCCGTATTTTCACTGCTCAAGCATTGATTGTATGTCTTTTCTACGACCCCGGCCTCAGCATTAGGAGTAACAGGCTTGATTGTATCACCGATATAGAGATCCTTGCGGCGAGGATTGATGGCACAACACTGGGGCGACGGGTCTTTTAGCACGTTGGACGTCGAGAGTCCTGATCCGCTGGTCTCCTCCAACCGTCGCTCCAGCTCGAATGGCTCCCAGCTTAGCAAACCCTCCGAGACTTCGTGTTTAGGATGGTTACTGAAAATAAAGGGTGGGCAAATCCACGACAGCTTGACTTTCCGCTCTCTGGCAGGATCTGGAGATTTGGTGTTGTCGGTCTGCGGGTCGGATGACTCGCTACTAACCGGCAAATGAACTGTGATACCCTGTCGTTCAGCAAAGTCTTTCACTTTTTTATAGAACCATTTGACCAAGCGATTATGCTGGTTATGGTCAATAAAGGATTTGAACAGAAGGCTCCCTTTGCCACCAAAACAAAACTGAATAGGGGGCATAACATAGGGATTTGCCGTATTCGAGGTCGTCGCCTTTTTAACAACGGCTTCAACATAGGCCATGGCAACATAATAGAGCAGGCCAGCCAAGGTAAAATTGGTCATATCACGCAATTGGCTCATTCGGCCAAAATCGCGTTGAGGCCCCCTCATCCGTTCTTGCCAAGCCGTAAACTTCTCATCCTGAATAAAAATTTCGGTGACGAGGCGTTTAAAATCATCACCATAATCACGTGATCTCAAGATCTCATCATAGTTCGCCCAATCATTTGGGAACATCTGATTGAACAAATCAGAGTTTCTCATCATGAAATCGACCAATGTATCTTGACTGGCTAGTGCAAGGGTCGCATTCCATGGATCTTTGCTGCTTTCCCAGATCGAGACGTCGGTATTATGGCCTCCGACATCGAAAATGATGACGGTATTGCTGCGCGCCACAGTGTCGTAGCGCTTGAGAAAATACTTGCCCGAGCACTCATATTCCCGAATAGCATAGGTTCGCCGGACTTGACGGGGAGGAATTTCGGCGCGGTCATTTTTTTGATTGTGCAGGCGCAGATTAAGCGTATCGATAATATCACGATAGCTGTCCACTTCCGCAGTTGTAAATGTATCCGGGTATGAAAACCGCCACTCCGTCGTTCTTAGGCTGAACTTTTCCCGAATGACCGCAGCACCGACCTGCAACATGACCAGCCATAAGTAACGCTCGACGGCTTCAAAATTGCTGTCACTGCGGGCATCGCGCTGCATCCACTTTAAATCGCAAACAAAAATATCCGCCGCCCTGCGATTTGGCATGGGTTTGGGGAATTCTCTTTTTGTTAGAATTTGCCACGGGATGCGATAGTGGATAAACGGATGGGGCGTCGTGCGGGTTGAGACTGGCCGCCGTTCTCGCAGTAAGGAGAGATAGGGTGCGTCGTGAGACGAATGCGGCAAACCTGCGTCGTGAGACGGATGCGGCAGGCCGAAGGTAGCTTCGATCTCGATGGCATCTTGAGAGCTGGATGCAAAGGGAAAACTGAGCATCGAGCAAAACTCGACCTGGGCTCGCTTGCCTTCGGAATCATTGATCCCCGGTAATGACCAAGCCGCCGATGTATTGGTCGAACCGATATCAAGACCGATCACCGCCGGTTTATCGCTGAGTTGTAGCGTCTCTAGGGAGTCAAGCAGAATCAGGCCGTAAGTTGACGACGTTTCACTAACACGAACACCGATCAAGGCTTCTGGCGGTTGCCTCAACCAATGGGTGCGAAGTCTCCGATCGCGTCCAACCTCTTCGTCTGTGACAACAAGTTTTGTGTTGCTGCCAAGTTTCTCAAAAAAGCCATTAACGTCGCCCCGATCTTGCCACTCTTCATAGAAGTACTTGAGCCACTCTTCAATGGTCGGCATGGGGATGATATCGATTTCCTGTTCCAGATTGCCGATGTGGAACAGGTAGTAATGATGCCATTCTGGACTCTTAAAATTCGGCCACATGGCAAAAGTGGCTGGCCGTTGCAACACTGTCCCATGAGTCCGACTGAAGGTTTTCGAGAGACTGCCACCAAGGCCGGTCCCGATATTTTCGATACCGCGCAGCCGAATGGTCACACGAATAGTGTTACCAAGATCGTCGATCACGAGGTTCTTGCGTAGAAATTCGGGGGAAAACAGCGCCAGGGCCAGAGGACGCAAGGGTGGTAGCCAGTTTCCCCAAGCCGGGGGATGACTTTTCGGCGGATCGCTGACCGCAGTAATTTCGGAATAGAACAGTTCGCTCTCGTGGAGCAACAGATACCCCTTACGTTTAGCCTCGGCATGAACCCGCAAGCGGGTTAGATTTTGAGTCGTACTTTCCGGCTGACTTTCCTGCTCGCGCTCAACCCGGTTTATGCGAGAGAAGTGAATCGGCTCGTTGCCAAGATCCTTCAGGGTATGGGGGCCCCAAACCAGAATATCGCCACTTCTTGCACTATTTACTTCTTTGAGTTTGTCCCCAAAGAGAATAACACCCTTAAACTGTCCATCTCGGTCGCGCGTGCAAGGAATTAACGTTTCTTTGGCGACATGCTCTTGCGGTCGTTGAGGAACTGATGCCAGCACATGTAAAAATGGTGACGTAAAGCCGCTGAACCACTCGGTATCCCAACCATCTAGGGATTCCGAAGTTGGCCGCAGCCGAAACGATCGATCAGATGGGACAGCCTGAATGTCTTCAATATATTCTTCAAGCCGTTTTTTTAAGACATTGAGCCCTTCATCGCTCTTGCCGTTGGTGTCAAGTGCTTGTCCTGCCCGCCCCAATCTTTGGGGTTCCCGATCGCGGGTGCGGGCGCCAGAAATGACCTTGTCAAGAACCTCGCTTAGATAATGTTCCAAAACGGAGCATTGGAGCGGTGTCAATGGCGAGTGCCCGTTTCGCTTTAAAGGATCCTGCAACGGATAACCACCGCGCTTGTTTGCTCGCCAGGAAATCCGGTTGTCGATGACATTTTCATAGTTGCGCGCCGGCACGACGAGGCTGGTGGGGACACAAAAGGCGATCGGGCGGGCCTCAAGCCGGGTTTCCTTGCGCGACCCGGCCAACTTGTCATAAAGGATCACCGCCGAATCGTTCCATTCGGATTGGTTCAGGGCGGCCCGGTCGGGCATATAGTCGCGAACGACCTTGGGGAAATTGCCGTGCCGCTGCCCGTTTGTGTTGTCCGAAACCGCAATGGAACTGGTTACGAAGGGACGCTCGGCCAGATCGACCATATCGACCTTAAGGGCACGCACCGGCCAATTTTCCCAGACCGCAAGCCCGATCAAGGCCAAGAGCCCCCGCCATTCGCTCAATACGGTCTTGTGCATCGGGTGCTCTTCGTCTTTCCAGGCGGTGGTAAACGCCACCGTCTGGCCCCAGATGTGCGGAAGCGACACCAGATCCGCGAGGCTCAAATCCATGCCCGGCGGCATCGCCTGGATCAAATGGTCGAGAAAGCTGCTACCCTTGCCGTATTCCCAACGACCGACTTCGGAAATCGCCGGCGTTAAGTCACGGCGACTGATCGGCGGGAAATATCCCTTAATATCGCCCTTCTTAGCCATTACGGATAATCCCCCTTCTGTCGAGCGCAGGCAAACCACAAGGCATGAATAAAGGCCGGAAATCCGGTGTCGCCTTGCGATTCTGGTCGAACGGTACACAGGAAGCGATAGACCTCCTGCAAAGAGCAAAAAGTGCTCTCCTTGTTCCACTTGATAAGGTTGTTGAAGATGTTGTCTGCATCAGATTCAATATAACGAAACGGCAGATATCGATATCTCTCGGTTCCGCGCATGAATGGAGCGTTGTCTTGGTGCTCCTCGTAAAGCTGGACGCGCCGGCCGATTGGCCGGCCAGTATCGGTCCGGTCGACTACCAGGGTGGCAAAATTAGCCGTTGTAACATCAAAGAGTGAACAACTCGGATGTTCACCATGCAAAGCTAAAGAGGCTGCCCAACGCAGCAAATAATCGCAATAACTATAAAGAGCCCGCCCCACTTCGGGCGACGGAATATGCTGGGCCAGGACTCCGGGTTTTTCATCTAACGTTGATCTACGGTTATTCGGGGAACCACCGAACAAGTTACAATACCAAACCTGCTTATGGTAGACATCGCGAGCGTCTTCGCCAAAAATTGCCTCATAGTAAATATATTTATAAGCAAAAGCAAAGCGGACCAGACAGGCCAGCGGCCGTAAGCCAAGCAACGCAGCCCCCTCCGGGGTCGGGTCCGGTAGGTCTTCCCATTCAATACTGTCACCGACAAAACCGGCGCGGCACAACCGGCTGCCGTCTCGATTCGAGGTTGGCAAATCGAGCGCGAAATGAGCGCAGCCTAATGCTGCTAGAAGTTCTGGCATCAAGGCAGGATTGGTTTGCGATTGTCCCCCAGGAGCCTGATAGCGCAAGTCAACCAGTTCCGGCCAACCGACCATGTAGAGAGAATCGAATCTGCCAAGACGTTGAGTCCCGCTTTCCGTTCCCGACAAGTGCATTCGATAATATTCTAGGGCCAAACGGGTTCGCGCCAACATGGTCGAAGATCCCAATAACCGGCCCTTGACGACATCACCCTCTGGATCTTCATCAGGATACTTGAAATAGGGTAGCAGCAAAGCCGACCCCACCGTTCCGCCCTTGGAACCGTCGGCAGGATTGAGCTTTCGAGACAGCCAGCGGGCGACTGTCGGCACACCCGCCGCTCCTGTCCCGCCGAATACCGAGCCAATCAGGAAGTATTTTTGCGGAACGGCCATTTGATGGCCTTCCCTGAGTTTGTCTTCCATGTACTGCCAGAACGGCAGTTTGTTATGCAATCCCGCCGCCAAGACCGCCTGCCCGATGGCAGGACGCCCGCGAAAGCCGTGAACCAGTTCCAGGTCGACCTCGTTGACCGGATCGAACAGGCAATCGAGCATGTGCCGTGCTTCGGGACGCAACAGGTTCCGTTGAAACAAGCCCCCAAGCTTCTCAAATGGCGGATCCACGGCCTGCCAGATTGGGCAAGCATTCCGCCCTTCCTGCCCTTTATTGATAATAGAAGAAAACAGGAGACACGTGGGTCGAAATTTGCTCAGGGCGGGGCGCAGTCCTTTTTGCAAGGTCTGATAGAGGGAAATGATTCGAGACGTCTGAACGAGGTTACCGTTTGAGGTATCCTGATCAAGAAAGCTGATGTCGACATCATTGGGCAGGATGCCGGCAACCATCAAATGAATCAGAGCCTCGACACTCTTGGTGCCAGAACCTCCAATCCCAAGGACGACAAGCGAATTCATGGCACCACCGCAGTCATTTTAAACAGGTTGTTCATAATGCCGACGACCTTCTCGATGATGTTTAGCACTTGCGTTGAGTGGATTTTGTCTCCGGCTAGGTCGCAAAGCCCAACCATGAAACCCAACCGAAATTTCTTCGGCCCTATTGGGGAATTACCGAATCTTCGGCTCACCGCAAAGACCTCGGGATGATTCCCATACCCCGCATAGAGGCTGAAAATGGCCAGAATTATCAAAAAACCCAAGAACCAATACCACAGCACTATCATTATAGATAATGATAGTGTATCAACAGCATAATATTTTAGCACTCCAATAATTTGGTATGCTTTATATCCTACCGGCGGCGTTATAGTATTACGAAAATAATACCCAATGACTGCGATAACAACAATGAATCCCAAGATGCCGAGAGAATTAATCTGCTTCTCCCTTTTCACCTCATCCTGGGGAGATTTAGGCACCCAGAATACGGTAACCAGAAGCATCATGAAGGCGACGAATACCCAAATCCCTGGCACTATATATTTCGTTTTATTGGCAAAAATAACAATTTTTCCGGTCTGGCGTGGCGGCGGTAAAACATCGGACGCCGCGCCCGTGATCGACGATGAGACCGCGCGGGTCAAGTCGGGATCAGGCGCTGTTGGAAAATCGACCTGCTGACCGATCGTTCCCAAAGCACGAATTTTTATGGCCGCCACCTCTGTGTTGTTTAGCGAAGGCCACTCGTCTTTAATAATATGTTCGACGAGAGGGCCAAGGCTGAACACATTGGCAAACGTCGTCTGGTTTTGCAGATTCTTTTGAGTCAGGCCAACGACTGTGACTCCCGCTGCCGGTTGATAGTTGTCGGTTCCGGCAAACAGCGAGTCTGGCGATAACCGCGACAGCCCAGAGGCGAGTTGGGACGTTGCGTATCCAGCTAAGAAAACAAGACTTATCGCCAATCCAACTACAGCAATGGTCGAGCGCAAAGGTCGTTTTGTGAAATTTTGTTTGGTCATCGGATCACCTACGCGACTTATTGGAATCGGATCGCCATCACCTTGGTCGCGAGCGGGACGCTGCCCGATGACCGTGGGTCTGGTACCGCCCGTTGCAGCGAGTCGACGAAGTCCTTCAGATTGAAGGTTCGAATGACGGCTCCAGGCGTGGGCTTGCCGTCGCTGCCCGCTGCCCGGCGGTCCTCCTCGACCGTGGTGTTGTCGGAGCTCCAAAGCTCAAGCCACTCCGGCACCGAGCTCTTCTCTTTTTTTCGCGAATAGAGAGCGAATTGGATCAGATAAGTCGTGCCGGTATCGACATTCATGTGATCTCCTGAGGCAAAAATCCGGCTTTCCAAGGTTTGCTCCTGGATCGTGACCGGGGTCAGGCCCAGGCTGGTGGTCGGCACCAAATCCCAGGCTTGCGAGCAATCGGTGTTTGAGGTCGTGACGGCCTGACGCCAACTCAGCACCGTTTGCTTAAAATCGTCGGACGCAATGGCGGCCCTTGGGGCGCCGGTGCCGGCCTGGATGGTCCAGCGTACTGTGATCCCGGTGCCGGTAGCCGCCGCCTCTGCCGGAATCTCCCGCATCTCTTGGACGACCGAGTTGACGAGGAGGGGCGAGCCTGGGGGCTGCGCTTCCTTGGGAAACTCTATCGCACCCGTCACTTTTGGGAGCCCGAGTTGTGGGTCGCGCGCGCCGAGCAGGAGAGTTTGGTAACGGCCGGCACCTTGAAACGACTGGGCATCTTGCACCTTAAGCTCCTTGGCAACCTCGGACATCTCACGGTCCAAACGGGCGATCGTCGCTGGCGCACCAATAGCCATAAAATAGAATGGAAGCTGCCCGTTCACTTGGAAGGAATGGCCAGGAACATCATCGATCACGCCTTTATAGGGAAGTTGGAAGCCATACAATTGAACACTCATGCCACGGAAACGAATAAGTTTGGCAAGTTGAACAACTGCTGTTGAATTTGGATTGGCTGCTTCATCATTACTGAAGAAAAAGTCGCTTGCAACTATATAGAGACTATTTCCGTCGACATTTTTAGCTATATCCTCAAAAACTGGCCCCAATGGGCTTTGCTGGCGACTGCCAACCGAGCTTTTTTTATCCTTATCTGGAAGATCTTTATCAAAAGCGCACGGTGATTTTTTCGGATTTTCCTCTATTTTTAGGATTTCTTTTCGATTCAGATCACGATAGCACTCATCATCCTTGAGGAGTTTAAGAAACAAAGACGGGTCTGCTTGAGGCGAAACCTTCTCACCAAATAAATAATACTGAATTTCAGTACCGGGGACCACTTTAAGAGGAGCCGACGTCAGATTCCGGAGCAGAGTGATAAAGGTAGAGTCCCGAAAATCTTTACGACTTTCCCGAGCAGCCAGCTTCTCGGCACCACCTGTTGACGCCTTCCCAATCAGGCCCTGCTTTTCTTCAACTTTGGATTGACACTCGGAACAGGTGGCGCCCCGAAAATATCCGCGTATGCTATAGGAATAATCGAGATAAACGCGAATTTCGCCAGCCTTGTTGCTGTCCAAATTCGGCGCGGCGCCGGCTGTAGCCATGGTGTCCGCCAAGGACCGTTCGTCCAATGCTGCTGCGATCTGGCCGACCTCGTCGGGCACGCAGGCCGTGGTCGTCTCGGAATCACACCCCAGCAGCACAACGCTGCCGAGCATGAACAAATATCCAAGAAGGGGTCTATTCGTCATTTTGCGACACGTCCTTAAACCACTTGAGCATGATGTTATCTATAGAAGGTTGTCATAGCTCTTGGCACACTCGGTCAGACCCTGATTCGAACGCGCGACAGATACCCGTCATAAATGTGTGATCACTGCCTTAGATCAGATAGTAACAGTGCAAATTCGACGAATCAATTCTTATTTTTCGCCATATCGCATTTTAACCAAACCAATTCGCGAACGGCACGTGCATACGCTAGCATTCTAGACATTAATGCACTCAACACTTAATGAGTGAAATGAAGTTTATATTTAAACAACGCAGGACATTTGTATCAGTCGGCATGATAGATTCGGAATTCAACAAAGTGACTGGTAATCTATGGCGTTTCAGGAGTAACGACTAAACAAGGATATGCGAAAAAAGTATAAATATAATCATCGTAAATTTTTTATATGTGCACAGCGACGTCTTACCGCCGTCCGACAGGCACCAGGAAACACGGGAAGTCGCTGTTCTGCGCAGCGTTGGAGGGTGCCATTCAATCGTGCCACAACGAATCTCCCAGTCCCACCCAGTCCCTGTAGCCGTTGCGCTAGAGAGGCCGGTTCGGCCTGACATCGGAACGCGGGCAGTCTGCCAGGGGCATTGTTATGGCTTGCCGGTATGACACCCATTATCTGGACGCACAACGAAAGCCTTAAGCCTTGCATATGGGTTTATGACTATACTGTGAAACTTGGGTGAACGTCGTTGGAAGAGGGGGGGCTGGGAAATGTCAATCAGGATATTTGGCATCATCTTTGCCGTAGTGATGTCGACTGCTGTCATTCTTATGGCCGGTATCCAGATGAACGACCGCTGGGTAGCCTATAGCCGAGCCAGTCGAGCCCTCGATGAGGATGCGGTGATCCAAGCCCTTTTTAGTGCGGCGAGTGGCCTGACGGTTGAGCGCGGCCCTGTCAATCGGGCGTTGGTAGGAACGGCTCCGATCAATGGCGATGTCTTGAGCGAATTCGTCGATAATAAAAATACCAGTGATCAGGCGTTCGACGCCTTGGAGACTTTATCAAGACAGTCTTCAGTGGATCTCGCCCAAAAGGTCTCGGGCATGCGCGCCAAGATTGCCGATATTAGAAATAGGGCGTCGGTGGCTTGGCAAAAACCAAAAGATGCCCGCCCCGCTAATATTTCTGCCGAAATTATGGCAGTCTATATTGATATGATTACAAATCTTAACGATCTTCTTGTATTACATATCAAAATGACAATGGAATTGAGTCAAACTGTTGGAAATTTGCTTGATATTGCGCAGAAAGGTTGGCAACTTCGGCTGTTGGCTGGAAGTCAGTCCTTGTTGGCCTCCAGTCTGATCGCGACCGGACGCCCTGCGACCCTTGCCGAGCGTGATCTGTTTAATGTGACCTCGGGCCGTGTGCAACAGGTCTGGACTGAGATCATTGATCGCGGCGATGACTCTCGTGCTCCGGCCGGAATGCGAGAAGGCATCGCCCTGGCGCGCAAAGGCTATTTTGGCAAGAACAAAATTTTGCGCGATCGGGTGCTTACGGCGGCATTCGACGGAACGCCCTACGGCGTCAGCGTAGACGAGTGGCGAAAGGATGCCGTCGAAGCGAACAAGTCCTTGCTCGGCATTCGGGATGCGGCCATTACAGAGGCCCGTCGGGCTGTTGAATCCGATAGTGCCTCTGAATTAACGGGCATGTTATTGGCCTTGGTGGCTATATTTGGGGTTGTTCTATTTTCTTTAGGCATGATCATAGTCTTGTCTAGGCGGATCGTTCGTCCGATTGCCCTCTTATCCGAAGTCATGACCAAGTTAGCAACCGAAGGCGCCGATGGCACCCCCGTTCCTTACGAAGACCGCCGGGATGAGATCGGTGGCATGGCTCGCTCGGTCCAGGTGTTCAAAGCCAACGCCGTTGCACGCTATAATCTTGAGGCCCATGAGCGCAATACCATGGTCGAACGCGAGCGTCGTGTGGCGACCATCGATGTCCTGACCCGGACCTTCGATTCCGCAGTAAGCGTCGCATTGACTGGAGTGGCCGATGCGGCTGCCGACATGAAGACCACAGCCCAGGGCATGGCTGCCACTGCGGGGCAGACCAACCGGCAGGCTACCGAAGTGGCCGCTGCAACCGAACAGGCATCGGCCAATGTCCAAACTGTTGCCGCCTCAGCCCAGCAACTTTACGCTGCCATCGGTGAAATCGGCCGTCAGGTTGAACGCTCTTCCCAAACGTCCAGGGTGGCCGCCGACGAAGCTCACCAGACCAATGCCAAAGTCAAGGGGTTGGCCGCCGCCGCAGCCCGGATCAGCAATGTCGTGAATCTGATCCACGACATTGCTGGGCAGACCAACTTGCTCGCCCTCAACGCCACCATCGAGGCGGCACGGGCTGGCGCGGCCGGCAAGGGCTTTGCCGTGGTGGCAGGCGAGGTCAAAAACTTGGCCAACCAGACTGCTCGGGCCACCGGCGAAATCGGCGAGCAGGTTTCCAATGTCCAGAAGGCCACCGGCGAGGCTGTCAGCGCCATCGAGGGAATCGTTTCGCGGATCGCCGAAATCAACGAGATCGCCGTCGCTATTGCCTCGGCGGTGGAGGAGCAGAATGCCGCCACCAATGACATCACCCGCAGCATCCAACAGGCGGCTTCCGGGACGCAACAGGTGACGACGACCATTGGCCGTGTGACCCAGGCGGCCGGAGAAACCGGCAGCGCCGCCAGTCTAGTGTTGACGTCTGCCACCACACTCTCGCAGCGATCCGATGACATCCGTCGTCTGGTCCAGGACTTTCTGCAAAAGGTCCGTGCGGCTTAAGCGGGCGAGGAAGGGTTTGGGAGCCTCGTTGTACTCCCGAATGGATCGGTTGATGGCATCCCAACTGATTTCAGAGTGCGTTCTTCCTCGCAGCCACTTTCCGATATATATATGTAGCTCTCATTTTGTCAGCAACCCCGCACATCGTATAGAGAGTTCAAGATGCCAAATCCGAAATACGCCGCCTATGAAGCCGCCGCCCCTTACTTCGATCTGATTCGAGGGGCGCTCGATGACCTTGTCGATGGCGAGCATTTCTTTGATATCATCACTGACGATACCGCCTATGAAGTCCTCTACGACTTTCCCGGTTGGCCTCGCATCATCAAGGGACGAGCAGGCCTGATGGTCGCGTTCAGAGGCTATGTCGACAACATCGCACTCCAGTCCGCCGACGAACTCATTGTCCATAAAACTGACAACGGGCGTGTTGTTATCATCGAATACGAGGTTCATGGGACCATTATTTCCACAAAAGTAAGATATAATAATAGATTTTGCTCAATCATAAAGATTGAAAACCGAAAAATTGCGCACTGGAGAGACTATATGGACTCTCTCGCGGCCTGGAACGCTTTGACTACACATAATAACTAAAACAGCAGAATTTTGAAAGCACAAAGATAGTGCCATTTGCTGCTTTTTTGGCTTCGTTGTTTCTGGTTTTGCCGCCGGTAATGGCCCTGTTCAGGCCATTACTCTGCCGCTGGCCGCCCAAGAGCCGACGGGCCCACTCTATTCCACACCCGTCCGTCGATCGTGAGCGCACTCAAGGACTGGCGCGGATGCGCCCCCTAGAGTCCACACACTGGGGCTTCGCGTCCACGAGGACGCGGGGCCGCCGTCGCGGCCCGATACCGGCAGTGTGTCATCGTTATAGCTCGCCGGTATGAGGGCGCCGCAGACGTGTCAACGTCTGAGGCCATTGGTAGAGCGCGGGGACAGAGATCCCCGACCGTAGCCCAGGCTGGTCTTACCGCCGACGCCCCACTTGATCAGGGCATCCGCCAGGATCTCTCTGGCGAGATCGGTCCAGCCGGTCGAGCCGGTCCGGTCGCTGAGGGCGATCAGGAACTTGGTGTTTGGTCTGACGGTCAGGAACGGGAGCGGGACTGGACTGGCATAGTCGCTGGGGAAGGCATCTTTGCCGAGGCTGTCATAATAGGGCTTCTGGTGAACCGTCAGCACATCGGCGCTGAATGGCGTCTGAGTGTTTTCGGGCACATACAAGGCATCGTGAAAAATGATCCGCCCTTGCCGGCCTGGAGAGGCGGAATCGGCTTCTCCGCCAGCGACCGGAGGAGAGCCAAACAGAGCCTCGAAATAGTCTCCGGGCTTCCCGACAATCCGACTGCCAGCCCAGGTCACGCCTGCGAACTTGGCTCGCTTGGAGTCCACAGAGTCCTCAGGATCGGGCCCATACGTGGTTTCCACGTAGTGCGCCAGCAGACCTTTCAGCGCGCTGCCCGGAATCACCGGCACGCCCCAGGTGTGATGAACCGTGAGGCCAATGTCAGTGCCCGAAGGGTTGCCGTGACCGATCAAGAGGCGCGTCGACAGGGTCAAAGTCCAAACAGTCGCCCCGGATACTTTCAGGCTTTTTTCCCAACATTTGAAGAATTTGTCATAGTCGGCGGAAACAGTGTGTTCGGCGGAAACAGTGTATTTCGTCAGGGTTTCCAGCCAGCCGGCCTTTTTATCGTCGGGAACCTTGCCACCATCACCGATCGGCGCCAAGACCTCATAGGCCAGCCCCAAATGATCGGCAGTCTCGGTGCCGATGATCTCACGGATTCGGTTGCGCATTGGTCTGCCCCTCGTCAAAGCTGGCCTCGGCTGCCCGTTTCAGCCACTGAGCAATTTTTAGAACCTCACGAGTGACCAACATATACTCGGTGGCTTTCTCCAGGTTACGGACCCAGGCCGGGAACTTTTTCGCAGAGTCTCCTGGCCAATAGGTGATTTGGGCGGTGGCCAGGGCTTTCAGATAGCCCTGGCCACCGTTGTCCCTTTCCAACACGGCCAAAGCCGCAGCGAGTCCAAGACGCAGGACGTCGGCGCCGAACCGCCGCGCAATTCGCTTGAAGGCATCCCGTTTAGCGGGTTCTGTTATCTCTTCAACCGCGCGATAGGCGTGAATGGCGCGCTCTTGATCCCGTGACCGGCGATTGGGGCGCGGCGAGGGCTCGGGCGTTGGCGGGAGCAAGGGCGTTGAATCGACCATTGTCGTCTTTTTCTGTTCGCTCGGCGGCGTGTGCAGAGCTGAACGCTTCTTCTTACTCATAGGCTGGCCCCTACCCGAACGATGCGGCAGCGACCGCGACCGACGGTTGCCTTGCCCCCGAATTGAAGAAAGCTCTCCTCCTTCTGGGGCAAGGCATGACCCATCACGTCCTCCGGATCGAGCTTGACTGTTTTGCGCCGGCTGGCTTCGGCGCCGAGCACGCCGAGCAACAGGGTTTCCGGCGGCAGGCTTTCCTCCGACCACAAGGCACCGTCGGCCACGGTGCGGGTGGCCGGATCGATGCGCACGCGCTGGTCAACTTGGGTGGCGGTCTCGCACAAAAAGGTCATGGTTTCGTCGTGAACAATGACCAAGCGAGGCGAAAATAAAGACGCACTATCCTCGCCGAGCACCGGCTCGATGACCTTAATCCAGGCCGATAGCGCCTTGTGCTGGGCGTCGCTGGCCGCAAGGTCGATATCTTCCAGGAGCACGGTCCCGCTGGCCTCGTGACGAACCGCGCTGTTCTCCGAAATCAGCGCCTGATCCTCGGCCACGGTAGGAACCGCTAGTGCCGACACTCCCAAATCGCGCCGCGCCAAAGTGAGCAACAGCGGACTGGTTACCCAAGCGAAGATCCCGCGAAAGCTGCGCACTGGTAGGGCAAACAGGCGAGCATCGCCGACGTTCAGCGCGCCGGCGTGGGCGCTGGGATCGTCCTCGGGGCCAAACACCGCCCGCAAGGTGTCGGTGGCTAGCGATGCCCCGCGCGCGTCGCGCAACACGCCCTTAATGGACGAACCCGGCACGAACGGAATCCCGGTCGATTTATAGCGTGCAATCGGCAGGTCGATCAGGTCCATGGCCTGGCCGGTCCCGGCGTGAAGGGGTGACAAGGCATGCAGAAAATAGGGACAGGTCAACATGTTGGCTGATCCTTGGGCTGCCAGATGCCGGGCACCACCCGGCCAAACCCCTGGCTGGTGTGTTCTCTGTGACCCAGGGCGGTGCACCACAGCGCCTGGGCCTGGTCTGGGGTAAAGGGTTTGCGGTCAACCCGTTCAAAGAAATAAACCGCACCGGGCGGGACTAAACGCTGGGTTCGTTTGGGTTTGCCGGTGGCCATGTCCCATCCGCCAACCGCCAGGGGACGGGGTACGAAGGCCGCCCGCAGGATCAGATCGCCTTCCACGCCCGGCAAGGTGCCGTAATACGCAGTCTCGCGGGGCACAAAACCGTCTGGCAACCAGCCTTCATCAAAGATCAGGGGCGTGACCGCGACCAACCGCAACCCGGTGGGTGGACGCTCCGCGAACCGGGCGATCAGGCGATTGGGGCAGGTAAACACCGCCTCGTCGATCGGCTCCACCCATGCGAGTCCTCCGCTGCCGCCAAGAGTGGCGGGCGACGCCGGCGGCGGAAAGGTCTCGGGAGCGGTCACGACGCCAGCAATGGCCCACTCGAAGACCAGGCGGTGATCGCAAACGCCTCCTGGTTTTTGCAGGGTTTCTAGAATGTCTCGGGAATACAGCGCCCCATCCTTGGCGGTTCCCAAGCCGGGATCGATGGCAACATGGACCTGGAGGCGCTTGGTTAGGGCCTGCCCCTTTCCGTCCTCCTTGGTCAGCGTGCCGCCGGCCAGCCAGGTGACAAAAGCCTCCTCTGGCCACCAGGGCGGGGCCGTTTCGGGCTTGCCCTTGTCCAGAAGATCGGGCCGCCACAGCCGTTCCCGAGCCGGAGCGTCGTCGCGACCCAGCATGGAGACGGTGGGCGCGACCGGGGCCAATCGATTCACCTCATCGGCCTCTTGCAGAAAGAGGGCATCAGCCGGAACCGGCCACAACCGATGACTATCCTTCCAGCGTTCTTCGCCCAGGCGGCGGCGCAAGGCGACGCTGGGACCGAGGATAATTTGGGTGGCCGTTGTCCAGTCGTCGCGGGTGAAAACCCGCTGCTCTTTGGCTTCGACCGCCCGGCCAAACGCAGTTCGCAGGGCTCCCAGCACCGTCGAGGGAAAAGGCCAAGCGAGGCCATGACCACGGCCAAGCCCGTTAGAATACCAGCCGCGCCCATCCTTGCAGAACAGCCCGTCACGCGGCACCAGGGCAAAGCGATGGGCGGTCATGGGGCGACCTCTTGACCGGGGATTGCCTGGCACAAGGTCTTGGCGATGGCCATGTGGTTAATCCACTCCAGGATGGCAGCGTGCGCTTTGGCGTAGGTCTCGGGCTCCGTGTCCCAAAGTCCGAATTCGGCGGGGCTGAAGGTGGTACAGGTGGCGTCGGTGTGGCGCAGGATCTGGAGCGTCTCGCGGATTAGCCATAACGGCTTGGGATCCCTGGAGCGACCATCCTGCTCCGACTTGGGAAACCGCCTGAGCGCCTGCTCCACCTGATAGAGTTTTCCGATGGGTACCGTGCCTTCGCTCAATAACCGGCGGGCTTTATCCAGAATAACGTCGGGTTCCTCAGTCCACTGCCGGCGCCAGTGCCGACGGCCCCCCGATCGCTTGTCAATGATCAGCGCCAGGGCGTTTCGTTCGTCGTGCAGGCCGGCGCCCTTCTTGGCCATCTTTTCCGCGTCCCGACCCAGTGTCAGTAGGTCGCCCATGCCCTCCAGCATGTGCCCAATGCCGATGCCCACCGACAGGGTGGGGAGAGTCTCGATTGCCGTGTTCCGGCACGCCTCCGTCATGATCTCGGCGAAGGCCTCGCTCAACGTTCGGGCGCAGGCGATGGCGGTGGACACCGGCAGAAAGGCCAAGACGTCGTCCCCGCCGGAATAGATCAACAATCCGCAATGCTGAGTCTCGACGATGGTCCTGGCCTTTTGGGCGAACTGAGACATCTGCTTGGAAAAGGTGCGGCGATCGGTGTGGCTGGTCAGGCTATCGATCGCCGTACCCATTTTATCGCCATCCGCGACCAGACAGGCGACATAGGGAAACGGCTCGCGCGAGGGCGAACGGATCAACGCCTCTTGCAATGACTTAAGCCGCTTGATCCTGGGATCATCTTTTTCGGTCCAGCCCAAGTCTTCGCAGTCAGCCTCGCGCCGTGTGGTCAGTAATAGGCTGGCATTGTAGGGAAAAGCTTCGCCACAGGGAATGTTGCTTCTGACCGTCCAGGATCCGTTAATATCGGCCTGTTCGCGGCACCATCCTTCAATATCTTTGAACACGGCGGGATTTTTGGTCCTGGCCCAGATAATCCACGGCGCCAGGGCGACATTGATCACCGGGACGAATTGTTCGGGCTTACCCCCGGCCCGCTTAACCAACCCTACGGCATCGAGTTGCTCACCCTTGCTGATGCGGTACCGTCGGACCCAGTCGGGGTCACGGTCGTTGGGCTCCCGCAACACCGTCTGCCGGGCGCCATCCAGGCTGGAACTCGGCACGCCCTGACGCTGTTGCCGCCAAGGCCCAAAGTCGCGCAGCATCTTCCGACTGCTGATGGCCTGGTCGACGGTGTCCCGCGCCCGCTTGTAATCGTCGTTGACAATGGGCGCCCAGGCGGCGGTAAAGTCCAGAAGGCTGTCGATCTGCTCGGCCCAGACATCGACAACGTCCGATGCAATCAGCTTTGCGCATTCGTGGCGGACCCCGGCAGCCATGTTCCGCCAGTCGTCCATCACCGCCGTTCTGGCCGTTCTCGCGATCGTTTCAAGGGCGGCGTCATCGTCCGCGCTCACGATGGCTTCGATCTTATTGGCAATATTCAGGGGTGGGAGACCCGCCTCTGGCCGAAGCAGCCGTTGACAAAGTTTAAGCTCGGGATGGCCCCGGTCGAGGGCCGGAAAGATCAGCACGACCCTGTCGGTGTTGGCAAGGCTCCGGGCCACCGTTCGCGACACTTCCGAGAGCAGATGGCTACCGAACCACAAATCCCGTGTCCGCCGCGCCTGGGCAATGAAATCCTGCACCGGCCCCAGCGTAATCAACAGCACATAATCGGTCATGGCGCGACCCTCCAGGCCTTCAGACAACCCATGAAAGCATCTTTTAGGCTCGCCTTGTTCTTCAGAGGTTTGATCAGCCAACCCATGAAAGCATCTTTTAGGCTCGCCTTGTTCTTCAGAGGTTTGAAATGCGGCGTATCCTTCGGCGCTACGAGGCGATCGAACGGCGCCGGGTGCGTCATTTTATCGTTTCGCACCAAGACAATTTCGCCATTTTTAGGATAGGCTCGATTGAGCCACAAGGCGCAGGGTAAGAATTCACCATTTGCAAGGGGAAGGGCCTTGACGATTAAGGGACTCGCCAGCCGATCGCATTTTTCGCCGTTTATGGCCAGTTGAAGCTGAAAGTTCTCCGGTTCCGTGCATGGACGCAAACTTTTTTCCCAATGCACATCATTTCGGTTCTTTTTCTGGAACTGACCCAGAATCGGAAGGCCGAATCCCCCACGCGGCCACGCCGGTACGGGGGAATGCTTGGGTTCATGAGCCCAAGGAAGGCCATCTCTTGGCAACGAATTTTGGCGCACTTTGTCCGCTTCGGGCCAGTTGGATCGTCCAGGGCGTTGATTGTCACCTCGCTGACGCGCCCAGTCCTCGGGCGATGTAGTGTCTTGAGGGGGCGCCCCTTGCCGGAACTCCTTGAGCCAGCCGATCGCGGTCGTCCAGGCGGCCTTCGGTTTGCTTTTGCTTGGCTCTCCCACGCTGAGTTCGGCGCCGCGCAGGAGTGGTACATCTGTCGGCAGCTTCCCTGGTAGGGGAGCGAAAATGTCGGTTTCAAAAAGAGTTTCAAGAGCCGATCGAAGGTTCGCGTGTGTTTTGGCATCCGGTAGCCAATCCGTCGGCTCGCCGTCAACCGTAAGGCTACCAACCCCTCGCCGGGTCCGTCCACCATAACCACCAAAGAGAATCCAGGCCCGAACAACATTCTTGATCGTTTTTTCCCGATCCTGGGGGCAAAGAATGCGTAAAGTGAAATGAAAGTCATTTTTACTTAATTTATATGTTTTTATTTTTTTATTCTCTTTAGAGGTGATCATAATCTCAACCAAACTGCGCCCGCCAATGCCCCGTCCCGCCGCCCGTCCCCACAGCGCGCTTTCGGCCTCGTAGAGTTTCTGGGAGGTTTCATACTGGTGGCCATGAAGTGCGCGCCACCAGAAACGAAGGTGGCCGCGCACAGTGGGCGCGCGAATCCCATCTACTTCATCAACTTTTCGTGGCCGAGTCGCCCCGCCCAAAACCGGCGTTATCGTTTTGAGAGGAACCTTAATCTCCACCAGTGCTGGACCGCCAAGCCGATCGCGCAGACGACAGAGGCCCTTGATCGTCTTATATTGAGGGGCCTTGCATACATCTATATTCTCATGAGGCGTATCTGGCATTGCGATAACCCTCGTTCCTCTCGATGACCAGAAACTCTACCTCAGTCCCAGCGATAGGATCATCCCCATACCCGTAATTTTTTGCAAGCACGATCTGCTTATCGAAAATGGGTAGTATCTTCCGTCGGATTCGTTACAATCCAGCAAATGCTCCCCGATAAGGAATGCTCGTCGATGGCTATTTTTCCGAGACCCCTGAGTGCCATAAGCAGTGCCGCACGCCATGCCTTGGGAGCCATCGGGCACACCCACCTGAAGGTTCTTTTGTTGGCAGTCGGGGTCTATTGGTGCCTCAACCTTGGTGGCGATGGTCTAGCCAACGGCCTTAAGGACATATTGTGGAGATGGACCAAGCACGCCGAATGGGCGGTATATTTGGTTGAAATGCTGCTCTCGATGCTTGCTGTCGTGGTAGTCTGGTGGGGGGCACGACGGGCCTTGGTGAGAACAACCTTGATTGACGCCGACAACAATCCTGGAGCCGTCCGAGGATTGGTGATGCTGCTCAGTCCACCCAGCGGATCGAACTTGGCGCCGGCAAACCTTGAGCAAAGCCTTTTGGCGCTTTCCGATCAACTGGGCGATCCTAATCTGCCAACGGCGGTTGAAGGTGTTGTCCATAATTGGAAAATGCCGGTGCTGGCGATCAATCACCATCTGTCCCGTCTGGAGCAGGTGGTCTTTATCACCTCGTCGGGCAAGGCCGGTAGCCACGCTGCGGCTAACGCATTGATCGCGTTCTTGACTGCTAAGTGCCCGCCTGGAAAACAATTGGCCCTATCAACTGCGGACGAATTCTTGGACGTTTCCAGCAACGGTGTAGATTTTACGAACCCTGAAGCGATTTTTGATCGAGTGAAGGCAGTAACAGAAAAAATGCGCAAAATTATCAGGCGCGATGCGGATATTTTAATTGATGTCACCGGCGGCACCGCTCTTGCGTCGGTGATGGCCGCGACGGTTTCCTTGCAGGTCCAGGGACGCGCCTTTCAGTATGTCGACACCAAAAAACTTCGGGTCAGCACCTATGACGTGACGATCCAATATGATAAAACATCGTAATAAGCAGGCAACCATCAATACTCTTCGGATGGTCCTTTCTGGTTCGTTGCGCGCAGAGGATCCCGGATACTCTCGTCGCCGAGTTCGGAAAAGCGACCTGGGAGATGCGGTACTATGACGCATCGATCGGCGGCGAAGCTCTGACCTGATCGGTCGGCCTTCCGGCACCAGCAGTCATTATAGCGGCGGAAGATCGTCCGCGAGGGGCGCGGATGCCCCATCGCCCAGACCTCATCGTCGGTGTCCGTGATGAGAAAAACGGTGCCGAACCGTTTCAATAAAGCCCGGAAGCAAGGCTTCCGGGGACAGCCCCTCTAGAACCCATTGAATCAAGAGGCAAAATTCGACGAATGTTCCGGGGGTTTTTAACAGAGTGCATTGACATTGCGCAAACATGCTCATACATTACCGAAATGAGCAGATTAGTGACGATAGGTGAGGCGGCGGACGCCCTTGG
>Ga0302265_1000085_pt1 | contig 60060 bp, 64 predicted proteins | sample III_Bog_E1_1_FD_194556 | JGI IMG/M metagenome (GOLD analysis project Ga0302265, IMG submission 194556) | Peat permafrost microbial communities from Stordalen Mire near Abisko, Sweden - III_Bog_E1_1 | ecosystem: Environmental > Terrestrial > Soil > Wetlands > Peat | place: Sweden: Abisko...
GACGCATCTGCTGGAGAATGGTTATGACATCCGCACGGTGCAGGATTTGCTGGGTCATAAGAGTGTGACGACGACGCAGATTTATACTCATGTGATGCAGAAGCCGGGGCTGGGGGTGCGGAGTCCGTTGGATGGGTGATTTGAACGTGAGCGCCCGCGCCATGAAAATTTCCGTCGCGCGGCTATTTTGGCGAGACCAGCTAGGATTCGATTACAGCCGCTTTGATCTCCAAAAACTCCCGCCTGCTCCAAAGTCCCGCCCGTGATTCAATCTCACGCCACGCGCCAAGCCAGCCACGAATCCGCACGGCTTAAAACCAGTGCAACAAACAGGTGTTGCACGGTTGCTTTGCACCTTGAAAACAGAATCGCAGCGAACCGGCAATGGTTTCAAAAACCGGTCGCTTTCCGTGCAACAGGTTGCAACAGCGGAAGTGTGAAACTGTGCGTGAAACGGGCGTTTCGTGAGTTTTGCGTGAACTGCGATTGTAGCCTTTATTCGTGCGGGGAAAGTGTCTGTTTGGGGTGTTGTCGCGCAAGTGAAGTTTTGGATTAGCAAACCAGCGCCTTCAGCCACTCGGCCATCTCTCCGTCAAAGTCATGCGCAGGTTGGCAAATACTTTGCGGGAGTCAAGCAAGATGGCAATCCCAGTGAGTAAAACTATGAGAATTTTTTACGCGGCGGACGGAAAAGACCATACATTAATCGGAACATTCAATGGTATGTTGCTTGGTCAGCAAACTTTCATCAAGATTCCAGACGTTGATGGGTTCCGCCCACCTTCCAAATTGTTGACGTAGCTTCTGCTCCCGTAATTATGTCCCTTCCATCGCGGCGGAATATGCGCCAAGGCGGGCGGCGCGATTGCACTGCGCACGATGTATCAAAGCTTGCTGCGCGGATTTTACTTTGGCTTCTTGGCCTTGCCAGATTTCCAAGGCCGGTTGTTGAATCGCGCGGGAAAATGAGAAGGTCAACGCCCAGGGCATTCGCGATTTGAACCGGACATTCATCGCGTTCAGACGTGCCGAGGCGAGTTCGCTGGGCTGGCCGCCGGATAAAAAGGCAATTCCCGGCACAGCAGCGGGAACGGTTCGCAAAAGAGTTTTCACCGTGGCGTCGGCGACTTCGTCCACGGATTCCTGTGTCGGGCAATCCAAGCCCGGCAGCACCATGTTGGGTTTGAGAATCATGCCTTCGAGCAGCACGCGCTGGCAATTGAGTTGGATGAAAACATTGCGCAGGGTTTCCTCGGTGACTCGGCGGCATTGCTCCAAAGTATGCGCGCCGTCCATGAGCACTTCCGGCTCGACGATGGGGACGAGTCCGGCTTCCTGGCACAACGCGGCGTAGCGCGCGAGCGTCTGCGCGTTGGCCTCGAGGCAACTGCGGCTGGGAATGTTTTCGCCGATGGTGATCACCGCGCGCCACTTGGCGAAACGCGCGCCCATCTGAAAATATTCCGCCAGGCGTTCGCGCAATCCGTCGAGGCCTTCGGTGATTTTTTCGCCGGGATGCGCGGCCATGTCCTTCGCGCCAGTGTCCACCTTGATGCCGGGAACGATGCCCGCCGCGGCGAGGGCTTTGGCGAAGGGCGTGCCGTCTTTCTTTTGCTGGCGAATAGTTTCGTCGTAGAGAATCGCGCCGCTGATGCTCTCGCCGAGGCCGGGCGCGGTCACAATCAATTCCCGATATGCGCGCCGCGCGTCGGCGGTTTGCGGAATGCCCAGCTTGGCGAAGCGTTTGTTGCAGGTGGGATCGCTCTCGTCCATCGCGAGCAAACCTTTGTGGTCGGCGACAAGTTGGCTGGCGGTATCAATTAATATTTGAGGATTCATGACGGGTTAATTTATGCCGGAAAGTTTAGCTTTTGAAAGCGAAGAAACGAATGGGGTGAACACCCCATTTTGTCGGACGATGCAGAGTGTAGATAAGCGGCAAAATTACTCGCCTACATGGCGCGTATCGTTCCACAACCGGATCACCGGGGCGGACAGGCTGTGTTCGTAGCCAAGCTCGCTCAAGCTGGCGGTATCCAGCGCAAAAAATCGGCCGGCGGCGGGTTCCAGTCCAAGCCAGCGCGCGGTCAGCACCCGCAGAAAATGTCCGCTCGAAAAAATCAGCACGTCACCCGCAATCGCCCGCACGCGACTGATCACGCGGTCGGCGCGCGCGCCGACTTGCTCCGGCGATTCGCCGCCGGGACAGCCGTCGCGAAACAATTGCCAGTCGGGACGATCCGCGCGAATCTCAATCGTGCGCCGACCTTCATAAGCGCCGTAATTCCATTCAACCAAATCTTGGTCAATTTCCGCCGCCGCCTTGAAACCGGCGAGTTCGCACGTCCGCGCGGCGCGTTGCAGCGGGCTGGTGAACACTTTGACGAAAGTGAGTCCGCGCAGCCGTTTGCCGAGGTGTCTGGCGTTGCGCTCGCCGTGTTTGGTCAGCGGTAAATCCGTGAGACCCGTGTGCTGGCCGGTGAGGCTCCACGCGGTTTCGCCGTGGCGGGCGAGATAGACGTTTGGCAGGATTGCGTTCGGCGGATTCAAGCGAATTTTAATTTATACGACTTGCAATTACACGAATCTGAATTTGAAGGCAATCCCGCATGGTGAAAAGTACATTTACGGCTGGTCATACATTTTAATGCGGACAGTTCACGTCGCGATATTTTTAAGAATGCGGCACATGGAATCCGCTACGCGAATCAATGGCAAGAACGTCATTAAAAACATTTTCCCCCCGTCTTTTCTTCGCGAAAATAAAAATTCGTCTGGCTGGCGCTGTGGAAATCTGCTAAACATGGTTTGTCCCGACTCAATGATCTGCGGTCATGGATAGGATGAATCCCAACAAATATAGCGCGCTGCTGCTCGGTTCCGATCACAAGCTGGCGGAAACGTTGCTGCTCGTCGTCCGGCTGGACGGCGGCAATCTCGGTTCGGTTTCCAATTACGCGGACGCGCTGCGTTATGTGCAGACGCATCCGCCGGATTTTATTTTTCTGGATTTAAAGAGCGCCGAGGCCGACGGCCTGAATTTGCTGCGGCAGTTAAAACACCATCCGCTGCCGCTGCCGGTGTTCAGCATCGCGTTCAGCGCGGCGGGCGAAACCTCGGCGACGCTCCGGGCCTTTGATCTGGGCCTGAATGAATACATCCAGACGCCGTTTGAAAATGGGTTGTTACGGGCGCGGCTGGCCGGCGCGCTGCACCTCAAGCAACGCCTCGAGGTATTGACGCGGCGGCAGCAGGAACTGACGGACGCCTGCCGGATCGCCGAGGCGAATTCGCGCGCGAAGTCGGAATTCCTCGCGACGATGAGCCACGAAATCCGCACGCCGATGAACGGCGTCATCGCGATGACGGGTTTGCTGATGGAGACGCCGCTGACACCCGACCAGCGCGGTTATCTGGACACGATTTACAACAGCAGCGAATCGCTGTTGAGCATCATCAACGACATCCTGGATTTTTCCAAGATCGAGGCGGGCAAGATGGAGTTGGAGCGGCGTCCGTTCGACTTGCGCAGTTGCATCGAGGAGTCGCTGGATTTGCTCTCGCCGCGCGCGAACGAAAAAAAACTGGACATGGCTTACGAAGCTGCGGATGTGATTCCGGCGCAAGTCGTGGGCGACGCGCAACGGCTGCGGCAGGTGCTGGTGAACGTGCTGGGCAACGCGTTGAAATTTACCGAGCACGGTAGCGTGGTGGTGAGCGTGCAAAAACTCGCGCCGTCGGCGGCGGAGGCGGAAGATTTGCAGTCACTGCGTCTGCATTTTGCGGTGCGCGATTCAGGCATCGGCATCCCGCCGGACCGGTTGGCGCGCTTGTTCCGCCCGTTCTCGCAGGCGGACGCTTCCACGGCGCGCAAATACGGCGGCACCGGTCTCGGGTTGGTGATCAGCCGGCGACTGGTGGAATTGATGGGCGGACGGCTGTGGGCGGAAAGTCTGCCGGGCGAAGGTTCGACTTTTCATTTCACCATCAACCTGACCGTGCCGGACGGTTCCACGCCGCCAGCTTATGCGAAACGGCAGTTGCAACTGGCCGAACTCAAGATTTTAATTCTGGAAGACAACGCGACGATCAGAAATCTATTGTTCGAGCAATGCCGCCGCTGGGGAATGCAGCCGCAGGCGGTGGAAAATTCCGCGCAGGCGATGGAATTGTTCCGCAAAGGCATGACGTTTGATTTGGCTTTGGTGGATGCCGCGCTGCCAGGGCTGGATGGCGCGACGGTGGCGGCGGAAATCCAAAAATTTCCCAGCGCGACGATGATGCCGGTGGTATTGTTGACGACACTGGGAAAAAAAGACGGTGGCGCGAACGACGCGCGGGTGGTGTTTGCCCATGCGGTCAACAAGCCGGTCCGGCCGGCGCAGTTGTGCGCGATTCTGGAACGGGCGTTGTTGAGTCCGCGCATTCCGGCCGGCAAGACGGAAGCGCCCAAGGCCGAACTGTCACTGGCGGCGCGGCTGCCGTTGCATATATTGATCGTGGATGATAACGCGATCAACCAGAAGGTCGCGGAACGGATTTTGCAGCAGCTCGGCTACCAGCCGGAAGTGGCCGACAACGGTCGCGCGGCGCTGGGAGCCATCGAGCAGCAGCCGTTCGACCTGGTTTTTATGGACGTGATGATGCCGGAAATGGACGGGCTGGAGGCGACGCGGCAGATTCGCAAGCGGCAAATGACTGGCGAACAAAAAAATTTCCAATCACGCATCATCATTTGCGCGATGACCGCGCACGCGATGGCCGGCGACCGCGAAAAGTGCCTCGCGGCGGGCATGGATGATTATTTGTCCAAGCCGGTTCGGCCCAAAGATGTCCGCGACATGATTGAAAAATGGGGCGGAAAAATTGCGATGGACTCGACCATGCCCCGCGCCGCCGCCCCGCCGGAGACCCCGACGGATGCGCCGGTGGATCTGGTGCGGATGAATGATTTGACGGACGGCAACCTCGAAAATTTGCGCGAGCTGGTGGAGATGTATTTCAACCAGACGCAAAAGCAGTTCGTCCAGATGCGCGAGGCCATCCGCGACGGCAAGGCCGATGCCGTCCGCCGCGTGGCGCACAGTTGCGCCGGGGCGAGCGCGACGATGGGCATGACGCATCTGGTGCCGCGCCTGCGCGAACTCGAAAAACTGGGTGCATCGGGAACATTGACGGACGCGGGGGCGATTTGTGAAACTGCCGCGCGTGAATTCGAGCGTGTCCGCGAATTTTTGAAGACCCAGCCGGAACTGACCCGCGTCATAACCAATCTCAATCCAGCATGAAAAAAATCTTGATCATCGAGGACGACCAGATCGTGGCCAACGTCTACCGTAACAAACTGGCGGTCGAAGGCTACAAGGCCGAAGTCGCGCCCGATGGTGAGTCGGGACTGAAGGTGATGCGCGTTTTCCAGCCGGACTTGATTATCCTCGACCTGATGCTGCCGACGATTTCCGGCGTGGATGTGATCCGCGAAATCCGCAAGGAACCGGATTTCGCCAAGACGCCGATCATTGTTTTTTCCAACACCTACCTGACCAACCTGATTCAGGACGCGTGGCGCGCCGGCGCGAACAAATGTCTTTCCAAGGCCAGTTGCTCGCCCAAGGATTTCATGGATGTCGTCCGGCACACCGTGGGCGATAGCGGCGCGCTGCCGCAGGCGAATCAACCCGCCGAACCGCCGCCCGGCAAGGCCGCCAGCCTGACTTCCGAGAACGACGCCGAATTCCAGGCGGACCTGCGTAAAACTTTCATTGATAGTTTGCCGACGGTGCTTTATTCGCTGCGCATCGGTTTGCAGGGACTCATCAAGTCGGAAAACGAGATGAACCGGCTCCGCAACGTCTATGACCTTTACCGCCGCGTCCATGCCTTGAACGGCAATGCCGGTTTGGCTGGCCTCGTTCAGATCGCCCACATGTCCTCGGCCTTTGAAGCGTTGCTCAAGGAGATTTACGAGAAGCCAAAAAACATCAACGCCTCGTCCATCCGCACCGTTGCCTCGGCCGTGGATTTTCTCGGCTTCCTGTTTGAGCGCGGCACGCTGCCCGAGCGTCAGGAAATTCCGGTTTCTAAAATCCTGGTCGTGGACGACGAGGCCATTTCGCGCCGCGCCATCGTTTATGCTTTGGAAAAGGCCAAGCTCAAATCTGTCAACGTCGAAGAACCGGAACAGGCCCTGCAATTGCTCGCGGAAAACGACTTCGACCTCATTTTTCTCGACGTGGATATGCCCGGCATGACCGGCTACGAAGTTTGCGCGAAGCTGCGCGCCATGCCGCACCTCAAGAAGACGCCCGTGGTTTTCGTGACCAGCCTGAACGACTTCGACAACCGCACCAATTCCACTATGGCCGGCGGCAACGACTTCATCGCCAAGCCGTTTCTGTTCATCGAACTCACCGTCAAGGCGCTGATCTACGTCATGCGCGCCCGATTGCAGGCGAACCGCCAACTCGCCGGCTAATGCCATGCTGCGCGGCGAATTTATTCCTGCCGCCGATAAAAATTCCCGCCGCATTTTCGTCGTGCTGCACGGTCTCGGCGATTCTCCCACCGGCTGGCGCTGGCTGCCTGGCGCGCTCGATTTGCCGTGGTTGAATTATCTGCTCGTCAACGCTCCTGATGAATACTACGGCGGCTATTCGTGGTTCGATTATCCCGGCGACAGCGCGCCCGACATCCATCGCAGCCGCCAGTTATTGTTTGAACTGCTCGACGATTTGCGCGCGAAAAATTTTCCCGCCGCCCAGATTACGCTCGGCGGCTTTTCACAGGGCTGCCTGATGACGATTGAGACCGGCCTGCGCTATCCGCATCGGCTCGCCGGACTCGTCGGCATCAGCGGCTGGGTTTTTGAAATCGAAAATCTGCTGCGTGATCTCACGCCGGTCGCCCGCACGCAACGGCTGTTAATCACCCACGGCCACTTCGATCCGATCATCCCTTTCGCCGGCGTGCGCGAACAGGTTCAAAAACTGCAAGCCGGCGGCCTCAATGTGCAGTGGAACGAATTTCCAAAGGAACACACAATCCATGGCACGGAAGAAATCGCTGTCATCCGCGAATTCGTGCGCGCCGGCTACCTTGGGAAATGAAGCTGGCGAACATGGAGCGAAAGAATAATTTTGCTCGCCGCGCCAATTTTATTTCTGCCTCCGCTTAAATCTTCACTTCGCGATTCGCTCCAGCCATCCAGATTTGCTCCGGGTGCGAAGCCGTTTCGTTTTGCCAGTTCACCGCGTTTTCCACGGCCTCGCGCATCTTGGCGAACCACCATTGCGCGCGCGTCACGCGTGTGCGCGGCCGGCCATAAATGCGGGTTTGGGTGGCGTTGAATCCGAGTTCGAGTTGTTGGTTGGTTGTCATAATGTTGTTTTAATTACGACACCACTTTCGCTGACGAGGTGGGACACAGGCTGTCCAAGCCTTGAAATAACTTAAATTATTTTTTGAACGAAAAAATGCCGGCAATCCGCCTGCCGCCAGCGTTGAAGAGCAATATGCCTCAGCGAATTTCGACCACGTCGCCCGGCTCCAGCGGAATACTGGTTCCATCGAGCAAAACTTTGGGCGGCAGCGTCGCGCTCTCGCCCTGTCGCGTGAGGATGATTTCTTCCGGCTCCTTGGAGTCGAGATAGTTCGCCGTGGCGATGGCCTGCGCCAGCGTCAATCCCGATACCCATGGCACGGAGGAGTTTTGCACCGCGCCGATGATGGTGACGACCGGAAACTGCGCCGCCAACTGCGCTGTTTGCTGTTGCCGCAACGCCGCATTCTGCCCCGCCAGAAAAGCATTTTGTTGCTCCAGCCGTGTCTTGGATTTCGTCGAGCAACTCGTAGTCACGCACGCCAAAATCAGGATAGACAGCACAAATTTCATTTCGCACCTATTTCAGATTTCCAAGGCGTCACCGCCGATTTAATTTCCGCCGCGACGTTTGCCTTCGGCTTCACGAACTTCGGTGTGAACCACGGAAAACTGCCGGTCAAATCCGGCGTCACCAGAATCTGTCCGTCGCAATCCGGCCCGCTGCCGATGCCGATGGTTGGAATGGAAATCTGTACGGAAATTTCTTTCGCCACCGGCGGCGTTACCAGTTCGAGCACAATCGCGAACGCACCCGCGTCCGCCAGAAGTTTCGCGTCGTCCAGCAGCTTCTGATGCTCCGCCTCCGGTTTGCCTTTGATCTTGTAGCCGCCTTCTTCCAAAACATGCTGCGGCAACATGCCGAGATGGCCGCAAAAGGAAATACCCACCGCCACAATCGCCTGCACTTGCGGCAGAATTTCCGAGCCACCTTCTGCCTTCACAAATTCTGCGCCCGCCGCGACCAGTTTTTTTGCGTTCGCGACGGCATCAGCAACGGTCTCGTAACTTTTGAACGGCAGATCGCCGCCGAGCAGCGCATTCGGCTTCGCGCGGGCGGCGGCGCGGATGTGGTGCTCCATCTCCGCCATCGTGACGTGCGTCGTGTCCGGATAACCCAGCACGACCATGCCAAGTGAATCGCCGACGAGCAGCAGGGGGATGCCCGCCTCGTCGAGCAGTTTTGCCATCGGAAAATCATACGCCGTGAGCGCGGCGATTTTTTCGCCGCGACGTTTCATCGCACCGATTTCGCCGACGGTAATTTTTTTAGAGTTCATTTTGTAACCACGGATGGACACGGATTAACACGGATAAGTTTCTGAATCCGTGTCCATCTGTGTTTATCCGTGGTTGAAACTTTTAAGTAACTCTTCCGGAGTGGTTATCGCCGTGCCGACTTTGCCGACAACGATGCCTGCCGCATGGTTGGAGAGAATCGCTGCTTCAACCGGCGAAGCTCCGGCGGCGATGGCCAAAGTAAACGTGGCGATGACCGTGTCGCCTGCGCCGGAAACGTCGAAGACTTCCTGCGCGACCGTCGGGATGTGAAACGGCTTCTGCCCACGCTGACACAGCAACATGCCGAGTTCGCCCAGCGTGATGAGCAGCAACGCCGGCCGCAGTTCGTTCAGCAGCCGCTCGGCGACGAGCATCAGATTTTTATCCGCGAACGGATCTTCATTTTTGGTTTCATCCGGCAGCTTCGCCAGCTCAAACGCCTCCTTGCGGTTCGGCGTGATGAGCGACAGGTTGCTCAGATTCAAATCATGCACCGGCTTCGGATCGAGGCTCAACCACACGCCCCGCTCGCGGCACAGCGATTTGATTTCGTTCAGCAATGGCTGCGTCACGACGCCTTTGCCGTAATCGCCGACGATGACCGCGTCGGCTTTGGCGATTTGCGTTTTGAATTCAGCGAGTAATTTTGCCGTCGTCTTGTCATCCAGCGCGCCGCGTGTTTCGCGGTCAATGCGCACGACCTGCTGCTGGTGTGCGACGATGCGTGTCTTGATGCTCGTGTGCCGCGCGGAATTTTTTACGAGACCGGCGCAGCCGATGTTTTGTTCGCCCAGAAGTTTCAGCAGCTTTTTCGCCGCATCGTCGTTGCCAATCGCACCAAAAAGTTCCGCTGGCGTTTGCAACGAAACCAGGTTGCGTGCGACGTTCGCCGCGCCGCCGGGCATGAAGCTCTCGCGGTTGAAATCCACCACCGGCACCGGCGCTTCCGGCGAAATGCGCGACACGCCGCCCCAGATAAACTGGTCGAGCATCACGTCGCCGACGACGAGGATCTTAGTTTTTTGCGCGGCGGCCAAAATCTGCCGGGCGCGGGAAGCGGATAAAGTTTTGCCATTCATAAAATTTAATTCGGCTTTTGAATTCTTTTCCATTTTTCACCCTTATTACTACGCCATGCTTCCCAGCCAACTTGCAGGTCTGACAAATCCTTGATGCTTGGATCAAGTTTAACGATTTCTTCAAGGCCGACAATCACTGCATCACTTTCAGAAGGTGTATCTGCCCCTAAAAACTGCCAACTCCCGTCGTTACTGTCATGAGTGACGTGTAAAATAGGCTGTCTGCTGAAAACAATTTGGCGTATCGAAAAAACCGCCAAGTTTGTCGGGTCATCGAACGGCCAATTTTGCATGTCAGTGTTCATTTCCACTCAATTCAAAAACGCCGTCAACGGACTTGTCGCGCTCGCCGTTTCGCTTGGCGCGCCGAGGCCGATTTCAAATGCCGCGCGTCCGGCTTCGACTGCCAGCTTGAACGCGATGCCCATGCGGTTCGGATCATTCGCCACGGCGATGGCGGTGTTCACCAGCACGGCGTCCGCGCCAAGTTCCATCGCCTCCGCCGCGTGGCTCGGCGCGCCGATGCCTGCGTCCACGACCACGGGGACGGTCGCCTGCTCAATAATTATTTTGATCTGGTCGCGCGTCTGGATGCCACGATTCGAGCCGATGGGCGAACCGAGCGGCATCACCGTGGCGCAACCGATTTCTTGCAAACGCTTCGCCAAAACCGGATCGGCATTGATGTAAGGCAAAACGGTGAAACCTTCCTTGACCAAAATTTCCGCCGCGCGAAACGTTTCAATCGGGTCGGGCAGCAGATAACGCGCGTCGGGATGGATTTCGAGTTTCACCCATTTTGGCAAACCGGCGGCGACGGCGAGGCGCGCGAGGCGGACAGCCTCTTCGGCGTTCATCGCGCCGCTGGTGTTGGGCAGGAGCAGATATTTTTTCGGGTCAATGAATTCGAGGATGTTCGCGAACGGATCTTTTTTGCAGGATAAATCCGCGCGACGCAGGGCGACGGTGACCATTTCCGCGCCGCTGGCGGCGAGCGCATCGCGCATGGCTTCCGGCGACGAAAATTTTCCCGTGCCGAGAATCAGTCGCGAACGAAACTCGCGTCCGGCAATGACCAAAGGTTTGAACGACATCGCAAACAATTTAGGAAATTTCCGCCGGTTGTCGAGGCGCGAAGAATCACGGTTTAATCGTGACGTTATCAAACAGCGACGAATTCAATTCGGAATTATTGTGGGCGCTCAACGCGAGGCCGACAGAAACGGTTTTGTTCATCGGAACGGTGATGCGATCCACTTGCTGCCAGATTTTTCCATCCACGGAAATTTCGCCGGTGAAAGTATCGCCAGCGCGTGTCAACCGCACCCAACTGGCGATGATCGCGGATGCGCCGTCGGTATTGTGGCTGCCTTGATTGGCCACGGGACGCCATTGATAAACCGAGCTGTTGTGGGCGGTGATGGCCATCATCGCGTATTTGGCGCCGGACGAATTCGTTTCCCGGAACATCACGCCGGCCTTCGCCCACGGGTCGGTGTATTGCAGGAATCTTATGTGCGCGACGATCTGGCCGTCGCCGGTCAACGAGCGGCTGGCGAAATTAAGCGAATCGGCCACGTCCCAGATGTCGTTGCCGGAGCCGATGACGTTGAACAGTCCGTTCAAATAACTGGCTTCGCCGGACGCGCCGACGTTGCCGATGTCCGCATCGGTCCAATTTTTCGGCAGCTTGGCCGTGGTCGTGCGGAGCGAACTGATCCATTGCGCGATGATGGCGACGGCCTTGTCGTCCACCAGATTTCGGGCGATCGGCGGCATCTGGCCTTCGCCGGTGATGCTGATACGATGGAGCAAAATGGATTTATTTGTGTCGCCGGGGACAATCACTTTCGCGCCGGCGATGCCGAGTTGATTTGCAACCGGGCCATTGATGAGATTTTGTTTCACCAGCGGCGTGGAAAAGCGCGCGTCAAAAAACGCGCCCGCGCCGCCGGGTTGGTGGCACATGGAGCAATTGGCGTCGAGATAGGAACGGACGCGGACGGACGGCGCGTCGGCCGTGTTCGTGATGTTGACGAGGTGCGGGTAAAAGAAAATTTTCCGGTCGTCGAACGCGGCATCGAAAATTCCGAGATGACCGAGCGTATGCAGTTGGTTGCCGGTGACGCCATTGGCGTATTTGAAACTGCCGTTGAGCTGGCGCGTGTTGAGGCCAAGCACGCCGCCGCTCGCGGGCGTGTGACAGGTCAAACAATCTTGCCGTCCGGGATAAAACCAGTTTTGCGTGCGCGTGCCGGTGGCGGTCATGATTTCAATCGGCTCGGTGATGCCGGTCGTGACCAAGTCTGCGTCGGAATTGTCCGCGCGCCATTTGTAGCTCGCGCCGTAAACGTAGCCGTTCGTGTCGCGGACGAGGATGCGCGTTTCGAGCCGGCGGAGAATTTTTGGATTCGTGTCGTCCACCGGCAAATCAAAATTTTTCACAAAGACCGAGCCGGCGGGAAACGTCCATTCGCCGTTCGCGGAAAAACCGATGACCGTGTTTGTGGGAATCGTGAACCAGCGCGTCTTCAACGCGCCGTCCGACCAGAACGGCGAGTTGGGCGCATACGGAATCAGAAAATTCGCGGGCGACAGATTCGTGAGGTCGGCGAACACGCCGGTTTGCGAAATCAACTTCGGCATGATTTTGGTCGGCGGCGGCGGCCCGCCGCGTTGCAGCGTGTAAATGCGCCCGCCGATGCTGCTCATCTGGCAGAAATAAATTTCGCCGTCCGCGTCCGTGCCGAACGACGACAGGCCGGTGTAATCCGTGCCGGAATTTGGTCCGGTGCCTTTAGGCATGACGCAGAGCAACGTCTTTTTCACCGGCGTCGCCGTTTCGTCCAGCGCCCAGACGGTGCGAAAAACGTTGTCGCCGAAAATATATTTGCCGCCGAGATCGCGCGCGAATTTCTGGCCGCGATAAACGTAGCCGCCGATGACGGCGCGGCCGTCGGTGTGCGGATAATCCAGCAGCGGCCCGCGGCTGATGCCGATGTATTTCGCCGGCATTTTGCCGAGGTTGCCCTCGCGATAATTCCATTGGAAATTCAGGCCGGATTCGCCGGGTTGAATCACGTCAATTTCTTCGCGCGAACTTTCGCCGACGTCGCCGATGAAAATTTTCCCGCTCGGCGCGTCGTAAGTCATGCGATGCGGACTGCGCAGGCCGAGGCAGAAAAATTCTTCGAGCACGTTCGGCTGGCCGACGAACGGATTGTCGTTCGGGATAAAATAATTCGCCGTGAAACCATTCGTCGGCTGGCGCGGCGGCGCGTGGCTGATGTTTCCGCCGCGACAATCCACGTCAATCCGAAAAACGCCGGAGTATAAACTTTTGCTGATGATCTGGTCGTTGTCGCCGACGGAATTGTCGCCGTCCGTCCAGTAAAGAAATCCGTTTTTGGGATGAAAAAACATTCCGCCGCCGTGATGCCAGACGGTTTGGTTGGTGAGGTCCACGAAAATTTTCACCGAGTCGGGAATCGCGATTCCGTTCGCGTCGAGCGTGTAGCGTTCGAGCCGGTCGTGATAAGTGTCGGGCAAATTCGGAACCGGGCGCGTGTAAGCATCGCCAGCGACAGTGCCGGGCTTGACCCAAGTATAATAGACAAACATGAAATGATTCGTCGCGAAGCCGGGATGAAACGCGATGCCGAGCAGACCGGAATCGTCCCAGCCCTGGCATTGATTGTGGATGTCGAGGACGAGTTTTTTTTCGGTCGTGCCGGGATTGGTTTCAAACGACCAGATGCGGCCTTCGCGTTCCCAGACGCAAAGTTGATTTGAACCGGAAGTTGAATCCGGGACAAAAGTGATGCCGACGGAATTGGTGAAAAGCAAGTTCGTGAACGCATTGACCGCCGACCAGTTGCCGGAAATGCTCGGCGCGACTTCGGGCATCACGCCATTCAGAAACGCGCCGATGGCCGGGCGGTTGGTGAGACCATAAAATTTCTCGGAGACGACGGGCCTAGCTTCAGCAGACAAAAAACAACTGCCCAACAAAATGAAGGACAGCAGCCACTGGCGATTTGTGCGAAACAACTTAATCACAATCGGGACGGCGCATAAGATTCCCGTCAATGTCGTCGTCGTCAAATTTTTTAGTGTGATTTTTTGTCCGGGGAATCTAGCCTGACGCATGTTTCGTCCCTGCATTGACCTGCACGAAGGCAAAGTGAAGCAAATCGTCGGCGGCACGCTCGGCGACGCGGGCTTGCGCACGAATTTTGTCTCCGAAAAATCAGCCGCGTGGTATGCGGAACTTTACCAGCGCGACCAGCTTTTCGGCGGTCATGTCATCATGCTCGGCGCGGGCAATGAAACAGAAGCGCGGTCGGCGTTGAAAGCGTTTCCCGGCGGACTGCAGATCGGCGGCGGCATAAATTCCAAAAATGCGCGCGACTGGCTCGACGCCGGCGCGTCGCACGTCATCGTCACGAGTTGGGTTTTTCGCGAAGGGCAGGTGGACTGGACGCGGCTCGATGAACTCGTCAAAACGATTGGCAAAGAAAAACTCGTTCTCGATTTGAGCTGTCGCCAGCGTGGTGAAAATTATTTTGTCGTCACCGACCGCTGGCAGAAATTCACGGAACTCGTCGTGAACGCGGAGACGTTGAAAAAGTTTTCCACTTACTGCGGCGGATTTTTAATTCACGCCGTGGACGTGGAAGGTTTGTGCAAAGGCATTGACCGCGAACTCGTCGCGAGGCTTGGCGCGTGGTCGCCAATTCCGATGACTTACGCGGGCGGCGCGAATTCGTTGGCGGATTTGGAAGCCGTAACAAAACTAGGGCAGGGGAAAGTCAATCTGACCATCGGCTCCGCGCTGGACATCTTCGGCGGCAGCGGCGTAAAATACACGGACTGCGTAAAGTTCAACCGCCGCCAGAAATAAATTCCGACGGCGGTTGGGTGGAAATAATTTTTACCCGGAATTTTTACTTGGCCTTTTCCAGCTTGGTGGCGGTCAGGATTTCTTTGCCATCTTTTTCCGTGACCGTGCCGGTGGCGGTGACTTTTTCGGAGTCGCCGCCGCAAACGTCTTCGTGCAAGGCGTCACTGATCTCATTTTTGGTCACGTAATAATTGACGGTCTTGCCGTCGGTCGTGACTTGGATGACGTTCTGGCAACTGGCGGTTTCGTGCAGCGTGCATTTGCCGCAAACCATGTTGCCGATGATGGTGGTGGTCGTGGCGTCGTCGGCGAACGCGGGCGCGCCCGCGAACGCGAGTCCGGCGAGCAGCGTGAGGGTGAATTTTAATTGTTTCATAGACCGGTTTTTAATTTTTGGCGGTTTGGTCGCTTGAATGAGACACTGCCTCGGGAAGCCGGTTAATGCAAATAATTTTTCAAGCGGCAAACAGTTCCGCCACGGTGATCTGAAATTGCGGGATCAATTTTTCCGCCAGCGTTTCGCGTCCGGCCAGAATGCCGTGTAGCTTCAGGCCGAATTCAAAGCTGTAATAGATTTCCACGTTGTCGTAGCGCGGGTCCACCATCCACAGGCGCGGCACGCGGATTTTTTCGTAAAACTCCTTTTTCACCACCGTGTCGGCGTGATGATCGTCGCGGTTGATGATTTCGATGGCGAGAAACAGTTTACCGCTGGCGGCGGTCACGAGTGCGAGGTCGGGGCAAAGCCGCGAGGTGCGCGAAACCTGAACTGGCGTGCGCGGCGCGAGCAGTTGCGTGCTGGCGAGGCCGTTGACGCTGACGGTGAGTTCGCGGTGCAATCGCTGGCAGATTTGTTCGTGGCGGTCGCCGGGCGCGGAACGCGGCAGCGTCGCGCCGTCGAGGATTTCTTCGTAAGGCCGGCTCATGCTTGCGCTTCCTTTACAATTTCAACCACAGCTTCAGCCGTTGATTCAACATTTGCAAATCGGCGGCGAGTTTTTCAACTATTTTCACGACCAGCCCTGTTTCAACGGTGGCAAGCTGCGCCTTGACGCCGGAGGGCACATTCAGTCCCACCGCCCGCCATTCCTGCAATTGAAAATCCGTGTTGGCGAGAACCGATGAAATGGGAACGACAAACAAATCCGCGCCGCTTTGGCCGATGACGATGGCCGGTCGGACTTTGCGGCTGGTTAAATCCGTGAAGGGAATCGGCAGAAGAACGACATCATTTCGCGAGCAGTTCATTAAAAACGTCGTCGTCCGGGTTGTTCCACGTCTTCGTTAAATTTTCTTCGGAAAGTTTCAGCCACGCTTCGCGTTCCGGGTCAGATTCGATGGTCACGCGGACGTGGGATTTTTCGGGCAGCGACAGCGGCCTGGGCAAAAGCAGTTTGCCCTGCTCATAAATCGCATCAACTGTCGTCGTCATAATGTTAATTGTCGCTGCAAATCCGGCTTCGGCAAGCAGAAATCGCCGTGCCGGGCGCGGAACGCGGCAGCGTCGCGTCGTCGAGGATTTCTTCGTAAGGCCGGCTCACGGATTTAGTTTCAGGTTGAAGGTGGATAGTTTCAAGCGCGGAATGAACCGCGAAAAACGCGAACGATGCGAAAAAGTTTTGACAATGATTAACACGAATTGACAATGAAAACCCTCGACACAAAACTTTTTGAGGCTTAAAACATAGTTACAATTTATGAAAAAACGGCGCGGCGAAAGTTCCACTCCAATTCCGCTGTTATCTTGGGACGAATTCAAAGTGCTGTTATGCTCACTCTGGCAGGGTTCTGAAATAAAACCAAAGCCGTCGAAAAAAGATTTTGAACCAGCCTTGGAAAATGCGCCGCCAACAGTCAAGCCAGCGCAATCTTCCTATTCCGAAAGCCTTTTTCATGCAAAAGAGAAAACTGTTCGCATCAACCGGAAACAAACGGTGAAAAGTAAACTCATCATTGCTGCGCTCGCCGCTTTTATTCTTACCGGCGTATTTCCACCGTGGCAATTCACAACTGACAAGGACAGCGTTAATGGTGGCAAAAAAGATGCTTTTTCTTATGAGCCACCGTCCCAAGGCGTCCACAGTCGCAAACCGGCTGGCTACTCATTGCTTTTCACTCCGCCAGCAAATCCTGACGGCTCGACAGGGAATGGAGTTCAAATTGATTTTGGCCGCTTGATTCTGGAATGGGCTGTGCTCGCCGCGATAACTGGTATGGTTTGGATGCTTGTGGTTAAGCCCGCATCGTCACTTGGAGATAAGAGTATTCGTTCGCAAAAATTCATTTCCCCGTCCGGCAACCCAGAGAACTGATTTCATCATGTATTTCCTTGAATGAATTTCCAGCGCGTCGCTCCGCGACTTCGCCGCCTTCACGTTCTTCGCGCGATAAAACTTTTCCAGATTCTTCCAATCTAAATGCTGACGCGGCGGACAACCAATTTTCTCCGAAAATCGGACTTGCAAAAGCCGTTCCAACTGATAATCTCCGCGTCCTTTTAATAAATTTATGTCTGTAAAAATCCGCATGAAACGCATCGGCACGAAAAACACGCCGGTGTTCCGTATTGTTGTGGCCGACGGCCGCAGCCCGCGCGATGGCAAGTGCATCGAGGAAATCGGCACTTATCAACCGCTCAAGCAGGGTGAAAATTTCACCCTCAAGCTCGACCGCGCCCAATATTGGATCAGCAAAGGCGCGCAGCCGAGCGATACCGTGGCCAGCTTCATCAAGAAGGCGGTCAAGGCGGCTCCGGCCGCAGCTTAATTTTTTGGCGCATGCAGGAGTTCCTCGAATACGTCGTCAAAGGACTCGTGCAAAACCCCGGCGCGGTGACGGTCACGCCGGTGGAACGCGCGGGCGCGACGGTTTACGAATTGCGTTTGGACGCGGCGGATGTTGGCAAGATTATCGGGCGGCAGGGCGTGACAATTAATGCGATCCGTTCCTTGCTGCAGGCCGGCAGTGCGAAAAAAGGTTTGCGCTGTTCGGTGGAGATTGTCGAAGACAAACCGGCGCGGTGAATTGAATTTGAGGCACGGATGAAAATTGACGTGCTGACTTTGTTTCCGGCGATGTTCGCCGGACCGCTGGATGAAAGTATCATCATGCGGGCGCGCAAGTCGGGATTGCTGGAGCTGAAAATCCACCAGTTGCGCGACTGGACGCACGACAAACATAAAACGGTGGATGACCATCCGTTCGGCGGTGGCCCGGGAATGTTGCTGAAACCGCAACCGATTTTTGAAGCGGTGGAAAGTTTGAAGCGCGAGGGCACGAAAGTGATTTTGCTTTCGCCCAGCGGACGGAAGTTCGACCAGAAAATCGCGCAGGAATTGGCGCAGGAAAAAGATTTGCTGCTCGTCACGGGCCATTACGAAGGATTTGACGAGCGGATTCGGGAAGCACTGGCGGACGACGAGTTGTCCATCGGTGATTATGTGCTGACGAATGGCGCATTGCCCGCGATGGTGGTGATTGATGCGGTGGCGCGGTTGCTGCCCGGAGTTTTGGGCGACGACGAAAGTTCGCGCGATGAGTCGTTCAGTCACGGATTGCTGGAATATCCGCAGTGGACGCGGCCGGCCGATTTTCGCGGGATGAAAGTTCCCGAGGTGTTGCTGAACGGCAACCACGCCGAGATTGAAAAATGGCGGCGCGAGCAGGCAAAGTTGAAGACGAAAGAGCAGCGACCAGATTTGTTGAAATAAAAATTTAAAAAAGTTATGAATCAGGCATTACAACTCAAAATTGAATCGGCACAATTTCGCAAAGACAATGCGAAGTTCAACGTGGGCGACTCCGTCAAAGTCCACACCAAGGTCGTCGAAGGCGACAAGGAACGCATCCAGATTTTCGCGGGCGTCGTCATCGGCAAGCGCGGCACGGGCTTGAACGAGACGTTCAGCGTCCGCCGCATCAGCTACGGCGAAGGTGTGGAACGTATTTTCCCGTATCACTCGCCGCGCGTGGACAAGATTGAAGTCGAGCGCCAAGGCGATGTCCGCCGCGCCAAGCTGACTTATCTCCGCAAGCGCATCGGCAAGGGTGCGACGCTGGTCAAGGAACTGGAAACCAAGGTCAAGGCTCCGGCCAAATAAACTGCGGTGGTAAATGTTAAAGGCGAGGCCGCGTGCCTCGCCTTTTGCTTTTGCAAAGACCAAGGTGTGCGGCGCGCCGGTTGCATTGTGCAACTAGTTGTTTATCAGCGAATTGTCTTTGTTAATTGACGCTGCGCCGGGTTGTCGGTAAGCTGTGTGCGCTGTTCCGGGCATGAAGCTAGGACAGTAAAAAATTTATGGCAGAAGGATATTGTGTCAAATGCAAGGCCAAGAAAGAAATTTCTGATGGCGTCGAAGAAACGATGAAAAATGGCCGCAAAGCCATCAAGGGCAAATGCCCGACTTGTGGCACGGTGATGTTCAAAATCCTCGGCAAATCCACCACCGTTCCGGCAGCCGCCAACCCTAATCCGCCGTCCGCTTAATTATGTCGCAACAGCTCGCCTACGTCATCCTCACTCCGTATTCACTTTATAAATCACGCAATGGCGGCATCTTGAGCCGTCTTATTTCGCGCACAAGCTTGGATTTGGCCGCGATGCGGATGTTCGCGCCGAGCGCGCAATTGGTGAAGGAATACGCCGATACGATTGTTTCAGCGCAAGACCCGCAGGATCGGAAAATTCAGGAATTGCTCCGGGATTACGTTCTCGAAAATCTTTCGCCCGACCCGAAGACGGGTCGTCGGCGCCGGGTGATGATGTCGGTCTTTCGCGGCGACGACGCGGTGCGAAAAGTCCGCTCGGTCGTCGGCAACTTGAGTCCCGACCGTCGCGGCGGCGAAACCATCCGGGACACTTACAGCGATTTGATCATTGACGAGAACGACGGCCACGTCCGTTATTTTGAACCCGCCGTGCTTGCCGCGCCAAACATTCAGGAAGCCGAGGCGAAGTTGAAATTATGGGCGCGGTTTTCCGACAGCGACGGCGGCATCTTGGAGAACGTCATCAGCTATTCACCCAACGAAACGCCCGAGCGCACGCTGGTGCTCATCAAGCCGGACAATTTCAAGTTCGCCACCGGCCGCCCCGGCAACGTCATTGACTTCTTCTCCCGCACGGGACTTTACGTTGTCGGCGCCAAAGTCCTGCACATGAGCACGGCGCAGGCGATGGAATTTTACGGCCCCGTCCGCGAATTTCTGCGCAACAAGCTCAAGGACGGCGTCAGCGCAAAAGCGAAGGACATTCTGGACAAGGAATTCGGTTTCAAGATGTCTGCCGAAGATCAGAAAGCCCTCGGTGAAATTCTTGGGCCGTTGCAGGGCGATTCACAATTCGACAACATCGTGCGCTTCATGTCCGGCCACGCGCCCGGCGAAATCCCGAAGAGCGACTGGGACAAGCCTGGCACCGAGAAATGCATAGCGCTTGTCTACGAAGGCGTCGGCGCGGTCAACAAAATCCGCGACGTGCTCGGCCCGACCGACCCTTCCAAGGCGCCGCCCGGCAGCATCCGCCGCGAATTCGGTTCAACCATCATGGTCAACGCTGCGCACGCTAGCGACTCGGCGGAAAATGCCAAGCGCGAATTTGGCATCGTCAAGCCCGGCGAAAACAATTTCAAACAGGTCATCGAGGAGAGTTTCGGCAAGATCTGAAATCATTCACCGTCAAAGGCAAAAGCCCGCTTCTTAAGCGGGCTTTTTATTTTTAGACCAGACGAATTACACGTCTTTGCGCGGAAACAAGGGCGCGGGTTCGCCGATTACATGGCCGGATTTTAATTTTCCCCAAGTCGCCTCGGAAAATTTGTCCGGCGATTCGTTCAAGCCAAGCTGCGCATATATTTTCAGCGACGTACCGGGCAAAAATGGCCGGAGCAAAACCGCGAGCACGCGGCACGTTTCGGCGAGATTATACAAAACTTCGTCGAGCCGTTTTTCTTGCGACGGATCTTTGGCGAGCTTGAACGGCGCGGTCTGATCAACGTATTGGTTCGCGCGCGTGACGAGTCCCCAGATGCTTTGCAGCGCGGCCTGCAACTGGTTTTGTTTCAGCAGTGCGCGCGTTTCGTCCGCCGCTTTCGCTGCGTCGGCGGAAAGTTCGTTCGACGGCGTCGGGACGATCCCGTTGCGATAACGCTTGAGCATCGAGAGCGAGCGGTTCACGAGATTTCCGAGACCGTTTGCAAGTTCCGCCTGGTAACGCGATTTGAAACCTGCGTCCGTCCAGTTGCCGTCCGGGCCGATGTCGAGTTCGCGCAAAACGTAAAAGCGAAATGCGTCCAAACCCCATTCGTCAATGACGGCGATCGGTTCGACGATGTTGCCCGTGCTCTTGCTGATCTTCGCGCCATCTTTTTGCCACCAGCCGTGAACCAAAATTTGTTTCGGCAGCGGCAGGCCCATCGTCTTGAGCATGATCGGCCAATAGACGGCGTGGAATTTCAAAATATCTTTGCCGATGACGTGGATGTCGGCCGGCCACAATTCAATTTCCGATTTCCGATTTCCGATTTCCGATTTGGCTGCGGCGAGAACCATCTTGTCTCCGTGCGCGGCGGGAATGGAAATATAATTCACCAGCGCGTCGAACCAGACGTAGGTGACGAAGTTCGGGTCGAAGGGCAGGGGAATTCCCCAGTTCAGACGGGCCGCCGGACGCGAGATGCACAAATCTTCGAGCGTGTTGTTTTTAAGAAAGCCGAGAACTTCGTTACGACGGTAATCCGGCTGGACAAACGAGGGATTCGCCTCAAGGTAATGAATCAGCCATTGCTGCTGCGCGCCGAGCTTGAAGTAATAATTGTCTTCAAGCAACTCGACGACTTCGCCGTAACTCGGATCGAACGTGCCGTCGGGGCGGCGGTCTTTGTCGGTCAGGAACGTTTCTTCCCTCGCGGAATAAAATCCCTTGTAACTCGCCTTGTAAAAATGCCCGGCGTCATTGAGCTTCGACAAAATCGCCTGCACGAATTCCTTGTGGCGCGGTTGCGTCGTGCGGACAAAATCGTCGTTCGTCAGTTCCAGTTTCTTCGCGAACGCCAGCCAGTCCGCCGCGAGCGCGTCGCAGTATTCCTGCGGAGTTTTTTTGTCAGCGAGCGCGGCCTGCTGGACTTTCTGGCCGTGTTCATCGAGACCGGTCAGGAAAAAAACTTCCTGGCCGAGGCTGCGATGCGCGCGCGCGATCACGTCGGCCACGATTTTCTCGTAAGCATGGCCGAGATGCGGCTGGCCGTTGACGTAATCAATGGCCGTGGTGATGTAAAACCGTTTGATCATTATCGAACAGCCAGTCTGGCGCACAAATGCTGCAAAGGCAATCTCGCTTGCAGCGTGAAGGCTTCGTGATATTATGGCCACTGGCTGTCGCGGAAAACCAGCCACGAACAAACACCGCATGAACCAACAACTTTCCAGCTTTGCCGCGCGCCTGCGCGAGTCAATCAATGCTGGTTTTCAAAACGAAGACTTTGACGCGTTTGCGTTGGAATTGTTCGCGCTGCAGTTCAAAAATAATTTCGCCTATCGCAATATCTGTCAGGCGCGAAAACTCTCGCCGGAAATCGTTGAGCATTGGTCGCAGATCCCCGCCGTGCCGACGGCGGCATTCAAGGAACTGGAACTGACTTCGCTGGAGGCTCAAGAGCGCACGGCAGTTTTCCATTCCAGCGGAACGACCGGACAAAAGCCCAGCCGCCATTTTCATAATGCCGAATCGCTGGCGGTTTATGAGGCGTCGTTGTGGAGATGGTTCGAGCAAAACTTTTTCCAGAATCCGAAATCCAAAATTCAAAATCCAAAACTGATTTTGCTCACGCCACCGCCGGATCTGGTGCCGCACTCATCGCTCGTCCATATGTTTGAAACCGTGCGGCAAAAATTCGGTGGGGCGAGCGTCTTTGCGAGTCGTACTGAATTCCTCGGCAAACTGGCGGCAGACGGCTCGTGGACTTTGGATTTTGAAGCGACGCTCGCAACGTTGTCTGACAGCTCAAAATCCAAAACTCAAAATCCAAAGTTGATTTTCGGGACGGCTTTTTCCTTCGTGCATCTGCTCGATTTTCTTGCGGAAAACGATTTGCGATTCCAGTTGCCGGAAAATTCGCGCGTGATGGAAACCGGCGGTTACAAAAACCGTTCGCGCAGTCTGCCGAAGTCCGAATTGCACGCGTTTATCACCGAACGGCTCGGAGTTCCGCGCGAAAACATTATTTGTGAATACGGCATGAGCGAGTTGAGTTCGCAGGCGTATGATTTGGAAATCCAGAATCCAGAATCCAGAATCCAGAATCGTAGTTTCCATTTTCCGCCGTGGGCACGTGTCCAAATCATTTCGCCTGAAACAAATCAAGAAGTTCGCGACGGCGAGACGGGTTTGATTCGCGTTTTCGATTTGGCGAACGTTTTTTCCGTCGCGGCGATACAGACGGAAGATTTGGGTGTCCGCCGTGGCGACGGCTTTGAATTGATTGGCCGGGCGCAAATGGTCGAACCGCGCGGCTGTTCCTTGATGACCGCATGAACCTGCCAAACTATTTTCTCGCTGACCTGCCGCCGGAAGCGGTGTTGTCGCCGGCAATGCTTGCGGAGGCTTGCCAGACGTTGAAGCGCAATCGTGAGTGTTACCTGCTCAGTCGCTCGACGGAAAGTTTGATAAAAGTTTTGAGCGACGTGGCGGATGGCTGGCTGGGATCGGAAAATAAATTTCGCAAGCTCGCCCTGGAGCTAGGCCCGGCGCGAGCCGGTTTTTCGCGCGAAACGCTGGCGCGCGGTCTCGACAATTTTTTCAAGCAGATCACGCGTGAAAACATTCATGCGCTGCTCGTCCAGGAATTCGGCGACGCCAAACGGCTCGATGCCATGACCATGACGGCGGCCGAGCAAAAACAAAATCGTTTGGCGATGGTCAACACGCCGGAATTTCAAGTTCACATCGCGGCGGGCAACATCCCGAATCCGGCGTTGACGAGCATCGTCTTCGGGTTGCTCACGCGCTCGGCACAGTTTGTGAAGTGCGCGAGCGGCGCGTCGTTTCTGCCGCGATTGTTCGCGCATTCGATTTACGAAGCGGACGGAAAGCTTGGTGCGTGTCTAGAAATCGCCGAGTGGCGTGGCGGAAATCTGGCTTTAGAAAATGCCTTGTTCGCCGAGGCCGATTGCGTGACGGCGACGGGCAGCGACGAGACGCTTGACGAACTCCGCAAACGAGTTCCATTGAGAACCCGTTTTCTCGGCCACGGCCATCGCGTCAGTTTTGGTTTTGTCGCAGGCGAGGTTTTGTATGGCTCGCGCGGAAAAAAAATTGTCGCGTCGGCGGCGGATGACGTCGTTGCGTGGAATCAACTCGGCTGTCTGTCGCCGCACGTCATCTATGTCCAGCCTGGCGGCGAGATTGCGCCGGAGCATTTCGCCCAACTGCTGGCGGAAGAATTGGAACGTCGTGAGGCCAGCGAGCCGCGCGGCGAACTACCAGCGGAACATGCGGCAGCGATCGCATTGCGTCGCAATATTTACGAAGTGCGCGCGGCGCATTTGCCGGAGACGACGCAGCATTGGTGCAGCAAAGATTCGACCGCGTGGACGGTGATTTACGAGGCGGACGCGCGCTTTCAACTTTCGTGCTTGAACCGGTTCATTTATGTCAAAGGCGTCGCCGATTTAAAAACGGTTTTGGAAAGCGCCGACAGCGTTCGCGGAAAAGTTTCAACGGTCGGCATCGCCGCGCCGGAGGAAAAAACAAATGAAATCGCGACGCAACTGGCGCGTTGGGGCGCGACGCGGATTTGTCCGCTCGGCCAGATGCAAAATCCGCCGTTGACGTGGCGGCACGACGGCCGGCCACCGCTCGGCGATTTGGTGACGTGGACGGATTTTGAAACAGGAGATGGCAGATAGTAGATGGGAGTTGGGATTTACCCTAACTTCCAGCTTCTATCTCCTAACTGCTAAATTAAATTATGAAAATGGAATTAAGAAAATCGTTTCAGTTTGAGGCGGCGCATTTGCTGCCGCGTTTGCCGAAGGCGCACAAGTGCCGCCGGTTGCACGGCCACAGTTTCAAAGTGGAAATCGTCGTCGCGGGCGAGTGCGATGCAAAACTCGGCTGGCTGATGGATTACGCGGACATTTCGGCGGCATTCAAACCGATTTGGGAAAAACTAGATCACAATTATCTGAACAAAATTCCCGGCCTCGAAAATCCGACGAGCGAAATTGTTGCGGTTTGGATTTGGAAAAAACTGAAACCGAAACTGCCGCTGCTCACGGAAGTCATCGTGGCGGAAACCTGCACGGCGCGGGCGGTTTATCGCGGCGAATAATTACGCTTTCATTTTTTCATAACGCTCGGAAACAAAATCCCAGTTCACGACGTTCCACCATGCGGCGATATAGTCGGCGCGCTTGTTCTGGTATTTCAGATAGTAGGCATGCTCCCAAACATCAAGGCCGAGAATTGGAACTCCGGTTAATTGGAGGCGCTGACCGGGTTCGGTAATGGGATTGTCTTGGTTCATCGTGGAAACAATTCCCAATGCGCCATGATTTGAAACCAGCCAAAGCCACCCGCTGCCAAAGATTGTGGCCGCTTCCTCGGAAAAGAATTTCTTGAACCCATCAAATCCCTTCCAGCGGTCAATCGCCTTGGCCAGTTCGCCCGTCGGTTCGCCGCCGCCGTTTTTCTTCATCATTTGCCAGAAGATCGAATGGTTGTAATGACCGCCGCCGTTGTTGCGAAAAGCAGTGCGGACGTTTTCGGGAAAGGAACTCAAGTGTTGCAGAAGATATTCAATCGTGATTTCTCCCTCCCATTCGATTTGTGAGAAAGCCTTGTTCAAATTCGCGACGTAAGCCGCATGATGTTTGTCGTGGTGAAGGTGCATCGTCTCCGCGTCAATGAACGGCTCCAGCGCGTCATAGGCGTAAGGCAGCGGCGGCAGCGTGAACGGTCCGCTCGGTGCAGCGGCGGGCGCGGTGGAATTGCTTTGCGCGATGGCGCCGGGCAGGGTCGCAAGGGCGGCACCGGCGAGCGCAGTGGTTTTTAGGGCTTGGCGGCGGGTCATCATAATTTTTTGTTGGTTGGTTTGTTCACACTTTACTTCGACCACTATAGCACAAATCGGTTCAACGGGCGGCGATACTTTTACCGCTGGACGCAGCGCACTTTTGCCTTTTGAATAATGCCATGATTCTCGGCACGGGCATTGATCTCATCGAAGTGGCGCGTATCGCGGCGTCGTTCGCGAAGTTCGGCGAACGGTTCGTCAACCGCATCCTGCTGCCGGATGAAATCGCCTACTGCCTCGCGCACAAAAATCCCGCGCCGTTTCTCGCGGCGCGGTTCGCGGCGAAGGAGGCGGTGTCCAAGGCGTTCAGCACGGGCATCGGCGCGGCGCTGGGCTGGCACGACATGGAAATCCGCCGCCAGGAATCGGGCGAGCCGTTGGTGGTGCTGCACGGCAAGGGCAGGGAACTATTTGCGGCGCGCGGCGCGCGGCAATTGCACATCAGCCTCACGCACACGGAAAATTACGCAGCGGCTACGGCGGTTTTGGAAGGGTAAAGTTGGCTGGAAACCAAATCCGCCGCAAGCAATCTCACGGCTGCGTCACGCGGAGCATCACTTCATTGCGGCGCAGAAACGGCGGCGTCCACGGCGGGTCAAAATACGCGAACACCGGTTCGCCGACCGGAGCAATTTTTTCCTGCGCCAGCCATGCCGTCAATCGCGTGACGGCGTTCGTCGCGTTGTTTTCGTTGCGACCGCCGGAAAAGCGCAGCACGGCAAATTCACCCGCCGGGATTTGTTTCAGCGTCACGCCGGGTTCGGACGGCTGCGGCAGATTGTTGAGGCTGGATTTGGCCGGCATCACAAACGCCATCGTTGCGTTCGTGTCGCCGGTGTTGTTCATGAACACCGGCGTGGTCATCGAAATTTTTTGCTTGGCCGCATTTTCGCCGCCGATGAAATGGAACAGCCGCATGAAACTGTTGTCCGCCCCGCGCATCGGCGTCTCGGCCACGACCAGTGCCGGATAGTCGCGCAGTTCAAATTTTCCGTCTTGGCGCACGACCTTGTATGGCGCGGACTCATAACCGGCGCGCACGGACGCGCAACCCGCGCTCACCAGTCCCGCCAGTACCGCCAAGGCTGTGAATACGATTAAAATTTTCATAAATAATTTCATGCCACACCAAAATGTCGTTGAAGCACTGCGGCGCGATAGGCAAAAATCTTTTTCACGTCGTGCCGGACAAAAAGCCAGTTTACCGGTGCGCCGCCGGGAACGGCGTAATTCACCTCGTCGCGGCAAAGCGTGCCGCTGTTTTTTTCCTCAAATATATGCGTGTGCCGCCACAAACGATATGGTCCGCGCCGCTGTTCGTCGCAAAAACTGAACGGCGGATTCCAACCGGTGATTTCCGTGCGCCAGCGCACCGGCACGCCGTGGACGCGGAGCCGGTAGTCAATGATCGCCCCGGCGCGCATCTCGATGTGACCGGGCGTGAGCACGTTGAAATTCAGCCATGGCGGGGTGATGACTTCCAGATTGCGGGCGTCGGCAAAAAACGGAAACACTTTTTCGCGCGGAACCGGCAGCCAGAGTTCGGTTTGGAAAACGTGCGTTGTCAATTGACCCATACACTAGCCAAAAATTTCCGCTGCGCAAACCGGTTCGCGCTTGAACCCGCCCGCCGCCGACCCTAGTATCTTCAAAATTTTGATGAAAGCGATTTTAGCCCTCGAAGACGGTACGGTTTTTCACGGCACCGGTTTTGGCGCAAAGGCGTCCGCCAGTGGCGAAGTTTGTTTCAACACGTCCATGACGGGCTATCAGGAAATCCTCACCGATCCGTCGTATCGCGGCCAGATTGTGATGATGACTTATCCGCTCATCGGCAATTACGGCGTCAATGCGCAAGACGTGGAATCGTGGCGACCCCATGCGGCGGGCTTCATCATCCGCGAACTGTCGCCGGTCGTGAGCAACTGGCGCGCAGACTGGTCGCTCGCGGACTATCTGGAAAACAATGGCATTCCGGGCATCCAAGGCATTGACACGCGCTCGCTCACAAAAAAATTGCGGGTGCGCGGCGCGCTGAACGGATTTATTTCCACCGAGGGAATCTCCGAGGCCGAAGCGGTTCGGCGTGCGAAGGAATTTGTCTTTGTCGGTGTGGATTACGTCAAGGAAGTCACGCACAAGACCGCTTTTCGCTGGGACGAAAACGACGAGCAGAGCGGTGCGTTCGACCTCGTGCGCGGTCTGAAAGCTGCCGACTCGCGGAATGTCCGCAAGCCGCTGCCCGCCGCCGATATTCCGATTGTCGCGTTCGACTACGGCATGAAATACAACATCCTGCGGCGTCTGCGCCAGCAAGGATTCGCCGTCCAAGTTTTGCCCGCGACGGCCACGGCCGCCGACGCGCTGAAATACAAGCCGGCGGGAATTTTTCTCTCGAACGGCCCCGGCGATCCGGCGGCGCTGAATTATATTGTGCGCGAAGTGAAGACGCTGCTGGACACGGGCATTCCGATTTTTGGAATTTGCCTCGGTCATCAAATACTCGGCCAGGCGTTCGGCGGGAAAACTTTCAAGCTGAAATTCGGTCATCGCGGCGGCAACCAGCCGGTGAAAGATTTGGAATCTGGCAAAGTTGAAATCACCTCGCAGAACCACGGTTTCGCCGTGGACGCGAAATCGTTGCCGTCCGATGTCGCCGTTCATCGCATCAACTTGAACGACCAGACGGTCGAAGGTTTGCGGCACAAGACCAAGCCGGTGTTCTGCGTGCAATATCATCCCGAGGCCGCGCCCGGCCCGCACGACTCCACGCCGTTATTTGGGGAATTCCGCCAACTGATTGAAAAACGCGGATGAGCAGATCAGATTTGCGTTTGACTTGAAATTCACCGCGCCCATAATCATTTCAAAGAAGCTATGGCCAAACTTGTTATCCTGAACCAGGGCATGACCGGTCGCACGTTTGACCTGAACGTGGAACGCACGACCGTTGGCCGGGTGGAAGAAAACACGTTTCAAATTGCCGACCCGTCGGTTTCCAGCCGGCACGCCGAAATTTTTCTGCAAGGCACCGAGCTTTTAATTCGAGACCTCAATTCCACCAACGGCACGTTCATCAACGGTGAAAAAATTTCCGAGGCCGTTCTTAAATCCGGGCAGGTTCTCCGCTTTGGTCAGGTGGAACTGAAGCTTGACGACGGCCAGCCCGCCGCCACCCCGGCTCCGGCTACCGCGCGCAGTCCTGAAGCCGCTGCGCCCAAAAAAACGGTGGATGCCACGATGGTGATTCCGCGCGGCGTCAGCCTCAACGACCTCGAACAAAGCGGTGCCCGTCCGGCGGCCTTTGACACGAATGCCGCCTTTTCAAAAAAGACGAACAAGGTCAACAAATACTTCATCATCGGCGTCGTGGTGGTCAGCGCGATCATCATTGGACTGATTATTGTCCTGATCAGACTGGCGGGCGCGTCAGACGGTTCAAAATAATTTTAGCTGGCTAGGGCGGCCAATTTTCTTTGGCCTTAGACACCGAAAAGTTATCTCACCATTGTCAAAAAAGTTCGCCGCAAATAAAATTTCAGCTCGCCGCCATGTTGAGCAGGAACTCGATGTTGCTTCCGGTTTTCTTCAGCTTGCCCAACAACAAATCCATCGCCTCGACCGGCGGCACGCCTGTCAGCGCGCGGCGCAGGATGGCGACACGGCTGCCTTCGTCGGGATGATACAGCAATTCTTCTTTGCGCGTGCCAGAGCGCTCGATGTTTATGGACGGAAAAATGCGGCGGTCAACGAGCGCGCGGTCAAGATGGACTTCCATGTTGCCCGTGCCTTTGAATTCTTCAAAGATGACCTCGTCCATGCGCGAACCTGTGTCCACAAGCGCAGTCGCCATGATGGTGAGCGAACCGCCTTCCTCGATGTTGCGCGCCGCACCGAAAAACCTTTTCGGTTTGTGCAGCGCATTCGCATCCACGCCGCCGGACAAAATCTTGCCGGAATGTGGTTGAACCGTGTTGTAAGCGCGCGCCAAACGCGTGATGGAATCCAGCAAAATAATCACATCGCGTTTTTGCTCAACCATGCGGCGCGCTTTTTCGATGACCATTTCCGCTACCTGCACATGGCGCTCCGGCGGTTCGTCGAACGTGGACGAAATCACTTCCGCGCCTTTGCAGGAGCGTTCCATGTCCGTGACTTCTTCCGGCCGCTCGTCAATCAGCAGGATGAACAGATATGTTTCCGGATTATTTTTTAAAACTGCATTGGCCATCTTCTGCATCATCACCGTCTTGCCCGTGCGCGGCGGCGCGACGATCAGCCCGCGCGTGCCTTTACCAATCGGACAAACTAAATCCAACACGCGCGTACTCAATTCGTCCGGCGCCGTTTCGAGAATGAACCGTTTGTTCGGGAACAGCGGCGTGAGATTTTCAAAATGGGTTTTATCCTTCGCCTTGTCCGGCTCCTCGCCGTCCACCGCCTCGACTTTCAACAGCGCAAAAAACTTTTCCTTTTCCTTTGGTGGACGGATTTGTCCCGTGATCAGATTACCGGTCTGCAAATCAAACCGGCGGATCTGCGACGGCGAAACGTATATGTCTTCAGGGCAGGGGAGATAATTGAAACTCTGAGAGCGCAAAAAGCCAAAGCCTTCCGGCAGCACCTCGATGACGCCCTCGGAAAACAGCACACCCGCGCGCTCGGCGTTCTTCGAGAGGATGTGGTAAATAACCTCGTGCTTGCGCATCGTACCAAAATTTTCCACGCCGTAATCCTTCGCCATCTTGTTCAGTTCCGTCATGTTCATCGCCTGCAACTTGGCGATGTTCAGCGAGGTGGCGATGCGGTCGCGCTGGAAACCGCCGACGCGCCGGTCGGGATACCGCGTCTCTTCATTTGACGGCTCGACGGGCGCAGAGGGCGGGCGTAACTGATCTGACGACTCGGACGTAAAACGGGAATTATCCTTGCGCGCATCTTCCGTCGCGGCGGCTTTGATGCTGTCCACCGTCCGTTCCGTCGGCAATTCGGCCTCGGCAGGCGTGGGCTGGTTTTTCTCAACCGGCGCGGCCGCTTCAAACATCGGCTCGGCTGCTGGCGCGGCGGCAGCGGTTGTGTTCGCAGCGGCGGCCTTGGCCGATTTGCGCGGGACTTTTTCTTTTTTGGTGGAAATTTCTTTGGCCATATAAATTTTTTTGAGCCGACCGGAGACTCCGCTCGCAGCCGGCAATGCTTCAGGATGATTCGTCCCGCATTGGACGGGCTGCGTCAGGAAAAGTTCAATTTGAATTTACCGACCGATTAGATTGCTATTTTCTTAAATCGGCAAGGGGAATTTCGCAGTCAACGACTGATGATTACGCATCTGAGCGGCCAAGTCAAATCTGATTTTCTTGCACTCGTTCGTGCAGTGGTTGCAAAGAATCAGCCCTGCGGCCGGATTTTTTTCCATAGCCAGCCGAGCGGATCGTAGAATTCATCCACGACGCGTTCCTTCAGCGGAATGATCGCATTGTCCGTGATTGTGATGTGTTCGGGGCAAACTTTCGTGCAGCACTTGGTGATGTTGCAAAAGCCGATGCCTTGCGATTGCTTCAATTCCGGTAACCGGTCTTCTGTGTCGAGCGGGTGCATTTCCAGCGCAGCGGTGTATACGAGGAAGCGCGGGCCGATGAATTCCTCGTGTTTGTGATGGTCGCGCAAAACGTGACAGACATCCTGACAGAGAAAACATTCGATGCACTTACGGAATTCCTGCACGCGATCCACGTCTTCCTGCTGCATGCGCCAGGTGCCATCCTCGGCATCGGGCTTGCGAGGATTGAATTTCTTGATCTTGGTTTTGACGCGGAAGTTCCAAGAAACATCAGTGGCCAAATCGCGGATGCTCGGAAACGCGCGCATCGGCTCCACCGTGATGGGCTTGTCCGTGTTCAACGTGTCCATGCGCGTCATGCACATCAGCTTTGGCATGCCGTTGATTTCGGCGGAGCAGGAACCACATTTGCCGGCCTTGCAATTCCAGCGGCACGCGAGGTCATTCGCCTGCGTGGCCTGAATCTTGTGGATGACGTCGAGCACCACGAGACCTTCGGTGATCTCGGTTTGATATTCGACAAACTCGCCGCCGGTCGCGTCGCCGCGCCAGATTCTGAAAGTGACTTGTTTGTTCATTTCATCTCCTCGATGACTTGTTTCAAATCTTCCCGCATCGCCGGAATCGGTTCGCGGCGTAATTTCATGGAACCATCCGCCGCCTTGGCAATGACGGCATTGTATTTCTGCGCTTCGGAATCCTTGTTCGGAAAATCCTCGCGGAAATGTCCGCCGCGGCTTTCCTTGCGATCCAGTGAGCAGAGCGTGATGGCCTCGGAAACCGTGAGCAGATGATTCAAATCAATCGCCGTGTGCCAGCCGGGGTTGTATTCGAGATGGCCTTGGACAGCTACCCTTGCCGCCCGTGCCTTGAGTTTCTGGATGCCGTCGAGCGCAAATTCCATTTCATTCTGCAAGCGCACAATGCCCACATTGGCCTGCATCATGTTTTGCAAATCGTATTGCACCTGATACGGACCTTCGGTGCCGCCACCTGCCGGACGCTCAAACGGCTCTACGGCTTCTTTGTAAGCAGCTTCGATCTGCGCGTCGTTGACTTTGCCAGCGGAATTTTCCTTCGCATATTTCGCGGCAAATTCGCCGGCGCGTTTTCCAAAGACGATGAGGTCGGACAGCGAATTTCCGCCGAGACGATTTGCGCCGTGGAGACCCGCAGCGCATTCGCCCGCGGCGAACAAACCGGGAACATTCGTCGCCTGCGTCTCGCCGTTCACCCGGATGCCGCCCATCGCGTAATGCGTGGTCGGGCCTACTTCCATCGGTTCCTTTGTGATGTCGAGGTTCGCGAGCTGCATGAACTGGTGATACATCGAGGGCAGCTTGCGCTTGATATGTTCGGCCGAGTTCGGAATTCTTTCTTTGATCCAAGAAATATCGAGGAACACGCCGCCGTGCGGACTGCCGCGACCAGCTTTCACTTCGCGATTGATGCAACGGGCGACGTGATCGCGCGTAAGCAACTCCGGCGGACGTTTCGCGGTCTTGTCGTTTTGCGTGTAGCGCCAGCCTTCTTCGGGATCGGTCGAGGTCTGCGAGCGGTAATTTTCCGGAACGTCGTCATACATAAAGCGCTTGCCGTCCTTGTTGCGCAACACGCCGCCTTCGCCGCGCACGCTTTCCGTGACCAAAATGCCTTTCACGCTCGGTGGCCAGATCATGCCGGTCGGATGAAACTGGATGAATTCCATGTCGAGCAATTCCGCGCCGGCATGATAAGCGAGGGAAACGCCGTCGCCGGTGCCTTCCCAGGAATTGCTCGTGACCGCATACGCGCGACCCAAACCGCCAGTACAAACGACCACAGCCTTCGCCTTGAAAATCCGGAAACGTCCGCGTTCGCGATCGTAGCCAAACGCGCCCACCACGCGGTCGCCATCTTTCAGCAGCGACACGATGGTGTATTCCATGTGAACGCTGATGCCTTGATGAATGCCGTGATCTTGTAGCGTGCGAATCAATTCCAAGCCCGTGCGGTCGCCGACGTGCGCGAGACGCGGATAACGATGACCGCCAAAATTGCGCTGCGAAATTTTTCCTTCCTTCGTGCGATCAAACACCGCGCCCCACGCTTCGAGCTCATGAACGCGCGACGGCGCTTCCTTCGCGTGCAGTTCGGCCATGCGCCAATTGTTGACATATTGACCGCCGCGCATCGTGTCGGCGAAATGCACTTTCCAACTGTCGCGGTCGTCCACGTTGCCCATCGCCGCCGCCATGCCGCCCTCGGCCATGACCGTGTGCGCCTTTCCGAGAAGTGATTTGCAAATCAAACCGACTTTGACGCCCGCCGCCGACGCTTCAATCGCCGCGCGTAGACCTGCACCGCCCGCACCGATGACCAGCACGTCGTATTCGTGAGTTTCGTAATTGGTAGCCACAGAAATTTTTCGATTCAGAGTTTAAAGTTTGAAGAAAACGAAGTCGTTGATATGGCCAGTTGCGCAAAGGCGGATATAAACATCGGTGAAACCGACCCAGAACAAACTGATCCATGCCCACATCATGTGTTTTTTGTTGAGGCAGCTTACGCAGTTGTAACTTTTCGCGCAGGTCGGCGCTTTGGATTTGGAATCCAGAAAGCCGCCAATCAAATGCCGCAGCGAGTGACAGCCGCAAGTGTAAAGCCCGATGAAAACCGCGTTCAACACCATGATGATCGTGCCAACGCCGATGCCAAAATGTTTGTGGCCGGTCGCATCCGTGAACCACATGGCAAGAAACGCGTCATACGAAAGCAACACCACGAATGCCAGCGCGAGATAAAGAAAATAGCGATGAACATTTTGAATGATGAGGGGCAAATATTTTTCGCCGAGATACGTTTTGCGCGGTTCGCCGACGGCGCAGTTGATCGGGTCGGCCCAAAACGACTTGTAATAAGCGCCGCGATAATAATAGCAGGTGAAACGAAAACCGCCGGGAATCCAGAGAATCAAAAAAGCCGGCGAGAACGCGGGCAGAAACGAAGGCCACCAGCCCGGCGCGGTGCCGAACAACGCGTGCGGTGACATGCCCCACAGTTCCGGTGAGTAAAACGGCGAGAGATAATCCGCTCCGTTCCCATTGTAATAATAAGCGCAGCCGCCGTGATAGGACGGATTGAACGCGGCCCACGTTGAATAAATGATGAAGGCGGAGAAACCAAGAAAGACGAACAGCGGTTGCACCCACCACGCGTCAGGGCGCGTGGTTTGCCCGAATTTGCGTTGTGGTGGAAGGGTATCAGCGTAAGCCATAACCGTTCTACAGTAGTAATCCATTAGCCCAGCGTCAACGGAGGAAGCAAGGTATAAGCGCGGCTTGGCGGTGACTTGCCCCTGGCTTATCACTTCAGCACTGTGGTCGACCACTCATTCAAACCGCGCTCGCTTGTTCCGCCCGCCGAAAAGCCTAGCTGCTCCAGCGCCTCGCCCACAAGATACAGCGAACCCGTGATAACCACAAAAGCCTCGTCTTTATTGAGGGTTAACGCGTGTTCCAAATTGTCACAGGCCACGACTGTCCCTGCTGGATGGGTGGATACAAAGGCGGCGGCGAGTTCGTGCGCGTCCGCCGCGCGCGCGCTGGCGACCAGCACGGTAAAAATTTTTGCCGCAAGCGGCGCAAGCACTTGGCAGATGTCCGGCCAGTTTTTGTCGTCTAACGCGCCAAAAATGAGGACCGGTCGGGCCGCCACAAAATACTTATCCAGCGACGCGCGCAGAGCTTTTGCGCCGTCAAGGTTGTGCGCACCATCAAGTAAAACTTTCTGGCCGTTTGGTTTTTGGATCAGTTGCAAACGGCCCGCCCACTCCACTTTTGCCAGGCCAGCGCTGACTTGATTTTCCGCGACGGGAATTGTTTTTTGCAAAACCTCCACCACCCCGCACGCCAGCGCGGCATTTTTTTTCTGATGTTCGCCCAATAGCGAAAGTTCTGAATTATGAATTGTGAATTCTGAATTCAATTTTGTCATCGGTGCGTTTTTTTCTTTCGCAACTTTTTCGATCACCGCCAAGGCTTCGGGATTTTCCACCGCAGTTATGGCCGGAACTCCGGGTTTGATGATACCCGCCTTTTCCGCCGCGATTTTTTCAAGCGTATCGCCCAGCCATTGCTGATGATCCAAGCCGATATTCGTGATGACGCTCGCGAGTGGGGTGACGATGTTGGTTGCGTCGAGCCGTCCGCCGAGGCCGGTCTCCCAAATCACGAGGTCGCAATTCTGTTCCGAAAAAAAATTGAGCGCCAAAACGGTCACTACTTCGAACATCGTGGGATGATTGTCGGTGGAAAATTCTTTGAGCAGCGGTTGGATTTCCTCAACCAGCCGGATCAATTCATTCTCCGGAATCAACTGGCGATTGACCTGAATCCGTTCGCGAAACGAGACGAGATGTGGCGAGGTGAACAGCCCGACGCGCAAGCCGGCCGCGCGATAAATGCTTTCGAGCATCGCGCAGGTCGAGCCTTTGCCGTTCGTGCCGGCGACGTGGATGAAGCTAAGCTTTTCCTGCGGATTGCCCGCAAGCGTGGCGAGCTTGCGCGTGTTTTCCAGCCCAAAATTCGCGCCAAACAGTTGCAGGCCGTAAAGAAACTGGATGGCTTCGGCGTAACTCATGGTTTGGCAGGGACGCGTTGCTGCGCGTCCCAAATTTCAAGGCAGCGCGGCAGCGCCGCCCTGCCAAGCAAGTTTTTCATGGCCGGAATTCAAATCGGCTTGTGATGAATATACTCGTGCGTCGCGGCGATGAAACTTTTGAACAGCGGATGCGGTTGGTGCGGCTTGCTCTGAAATTCAGGGTGAAACTGGCTCGCGATGAAAAACGGATGGTCTTTCAACTCGATGACCTCGACGAGTTTGCCGTCGGGAGAAAGGCCGCTGAAAATGAAACCGGCCTTCTCGAATTTTTCGCGGTAGGCGTTATTGAATTCGTAGCGGTGGCGGTGGCGCTCGTTGATGACGAACGAGCCGTAGATTTCCGCCGCGCGCGTGCCGAGCTTCAATTGGCAGGGCTGCGCGCCGAGGCGCATCGTGCCGCCTTTTTTGGTGATCTTGCGCTGCTCGTCGAGCATCGCGATGACCGGATGCGGCGTGTTCAGATCAAATTCGGTCGAGTGCGCCTTGGCCAACTTCAACACGTCGCGCGCGAACTCAATCGTCGCGATCTGCATTCCAAGGCAAAGGCCGAGGTAAGGGATTTTATTTTCGCGCGCGTATTGGGACGCGAGAATTTTCCCTTCCACGCCGCGTTCGCCAAACCCGCCCGGCACTAAAATGCCGCCCAAACCTTTCAACATTTTTTCCGCGCCGTATTTTTCGATCTCTTCCGAATCCACCTGCACGATCTCCACGCCGCAATCGTTGCCGACGCCGCCGTGGATGATCGCCTCATAAACGGATTTGTAGGCGTCCTGCAAGCCGATGTATTTTCCCACGACGCCGACGCGCACGCGGTGCTGCGGCGCGATGAGTTTGCGGATGATCTCCTGCCAGTGCGCCATGTTCGGCGCTGGCGTGGTGAGATGCAGCAGCCGGCAGACGAGATCGTCCACGCGCTCGCGTTGCAGCATCAGCGGCATTTCGTAAATGCTATGGTCAACGTCCTTCGCCTCGATCACGGCCTCGACCGGCACGTTGCAGAACATGGAAATCTTCTGGCGTAATTCCTTGTCCAATGGCTTCTCGCAACGGCACGCGATGATGTGCGGCATGATGCCGATTTCGCGCAGCTTGGCGACGGACTGCTGTGTCGGCTTGGTCTTCAATTCGCCCGCCGCCTTGATGAACGGCACATAGGTGACGTGCAGAAAAATCGCGTTGTTGTAGCCGACTTCGAGCGCGAACTCGCGGATGGCTTCGAGAAACGGCAGGCCCTCGATGTCGCCGGTCGTGCCGCCGATTTCCGTGATGATGACGTCGGCCTTGGATTTTTCCGCGAGGACATGGATGCGGTTTTTGATTTCGTCCGTGACGTGCGGAATCACTTGAACGGTCTTGCCGAGATATTTTCCCTCGCGCTCGTTGTTGAGCACGGTCTGATAAACCTGGCCGCTCGTGAGATTGTTCAGGCGCGTGAGCTTGACGTTCGTGAAGCGTTCGTAATGGCCGAGGTCCAAATCGGTCTCCGCGCCGTCGTCGAGCACATAAACTTCGCCGTGCTGATACGGCGACATCGTGCCGGGATCAACATTCAGATACGGGTCGAACTTCTGCAGCGCGACCTTGAGCCCGCGATTTTCGAGCAACGTGCCGAGCGCGGCGGCGGTCAAACCTTTGCCGAGCGAACTCACCACGCCGCCAGTTACGAATATGAATTTCATCTTAAATTTTTTTCAACCACGGATGGGCACGGATTAACACGGATAAAAATTTCATTTGGCTCTAATTTCTGAAATACGCCGCTTAATTTTATGCCAATGGCGAGAATACATCCAGCTATGCCTTAACACAAAAAACAACCTAAATCTTGGACGCTTTCCAAGACGCGGAGCAATTTTCTCTTTAAGCCAATCTGGATGAAAGGCCGCCCATTCGCCAGCAATTGAAAACATATTAATTCTACAAACAGGGCAAACTTCGCCAATCAGAATTTCCTCAATTTCATTTTCTGTGTAAGCAGATGCTGCCAATGTTTTTGCAATACGTTCATGATCATCCGGCTGCAATTCAGTATCGAGGAAAAATTCAGACAGAGCATCCCAAACGGGAAAACGCTCTTCGATTTGTGCCTCGGTTGCTTTCATTTGTTTCAAGCATCCGTGTTCATCCGTGCCCATCCGTGGTTAAAATCTTTTCCACTTTCGCCACATCGTCCGGCATATCCACGCCGATGCTGTCGTAATCCACTTGCACGACCGCGATGCCGATGCCGTTTTCCAGCGCGCGCAACTGCTCCAGCTTTTCCGCGTTTTCCAGCGGCGACACCGGGAATTTCACCAGCCGCAACAAGGTCTCGCGCCGGTAGCCGTAAATGCCGAGGTGCTTCAAAAAAGCAAACGCCGCCAACTGCTCATTCGCTGGACGGCTGGCGGCCTCGCGCAAATACGGAATCGTGCGCCGCGAAAAATATAACGCGCGACCGGCGGTGTTGACAACGACTTTCACGACGTTCGGATTGTCCAGCTCGGCTGAATTTTTGATACGGGTCGCGGCGGTGGACATTTCATTTTGCGCCAGCGCGTTCGCCACCGCATCAATCACGCTTGGATCAATCAGCGGTTCGTCGCCTTGGATGTTCACGACCGCGTCGCCGCCGCAGCGCTCCGCAACTTCCGCGATACGGTCCGAGCCGCTGGGATGTTCCGGGCGCGTCATCTCCACGCGGCAGAAATTTTGCGCCACTTCCCAGATGCGCGTGTCGTCCGTGGCCACGATGATTTCGGAAAGTGATTTTGCCTTTTCACAATGCTCGACGACGTGCTGGATGAGCGGCTTGCCGGCGATGAGCGCGAGCGGCTTGCCGGGAAATCGCGTCGAGGCGTAGCGCGCGGGAATGATGCCAAGAATTTTCACGAGTCGAGATTAAGCCAGAGAACCTGCGCGGATGAAACACAGATTTTCGACAAAGCCGGGTTGACGCGCAATTGGGCGGTAATTTTTAGCCGTTCGCCAGTTTCAAAATCCGTTCCGCGTGCGCCTTGGTCAGCGGCGTCACGGACAGACGTGATTGTTTCACCAATGGCATTTCCTTGAGGACGGCGTCGGCCTTGATGGTTTCGAGCGTCACGGGATTTTTTAACGGCCTGACCGGTTCCAAATCCACGCAGGACCAGTCGCCATCGGTGGCGGTCGCGTCGGGATAAAATTCTTTCGCCACGCGCGCGAGGCCGACAATCTGCTTGTCGCTCACGCTGTGATAAAAGAATACAGAGTCGCCTTTTTTCATCGCGCGCAGATTGTTTCGCGCCTGAAAATTGCGGACGCCGGTCCACGCAGTTTTGCCGTCCTTGACGAATTGCGTCCACGAATACGCTTCGGGTTCCGATTTCACGAGCCAGTAATTCATGCCAAAATAAACCACAGATGGGCACAGATGCACACTGATAAAAGCACAAACACGAATTTCACGAATTATCACCAACCTGCTTTTGGCAGTTTCCATTCGTGCCAATGAGTGAAATTCGCGTCTGAAAATCGGTGTTTCATCTGTGTTTCAACTGTGGCTAAAATAAGCTGGTGATCATTGAAGAAAATTTGAACTCCATCCGCCAGCGCATCGCCGCCGCGTCCGCGCGCGCGGGACGCGAGGCGGACAGCGTCACATTGCTGGCGGTCTCCAAGTCGCATCCGCCGGAAACGATTCGCGCGGCGGTGGACTGCGGACACATTTTTTTCGGCGAAAATAAAATCCAGGAAGCGAAGGCGAAAATCCCGCTGTGCCCCGGCCGGGCGCGCTGGCAGTTCATCGGCCACCTGCAGTCGAACAAGGTGCGCGACGCGGTGGAGTTGTTCGAGATGATTCAAGGCGTGGACAGCTTCGCCATCGCGCAGGAAATTTCCAAGCGTGCCGCGCAGGCTGGCAAGACGATGCCAATTTTGATCGAAGTGAATGTGGCGGGCGAGGCGAGCAAGTTCGGATATGCGCCGGAAAACTTGCTGGCCGAACTGAACGAGTTAAACGCGCTGCCGAAAATTGAAATCCACGGGCTGATGGCCATTCCGCCGTTCACGCCGCTGCCGGAAAAGGCGCGGCCATATTTCAAAAAGCTCCGCGAGTTGAAAGTTGAGTGCGAAAAAATTCTGGGTGCGCCGCTGCCGCACTTGAGCATGGGTATGAGCGGCGATTTTGAGGTGGCGATTGAAGAAGGCGCGACCATCGTGCGCATCGGCACGGCGTTGTTCGGCGAGCGTTTGAGCAGTGTGCGTCGCGCGCCGGAGTGAGAATCATTGGTCGCGCACGGTGTCGCCCACTTGCGCCTCACCGGAAGTGATGTCGGCGACGGTGTTGTTATCCTGCTGCGGGCCGGTCACGCGGACTTCGGCCACCTTCAATCCGTCGCGATAAATAAAAAGCGTCTGATCCATTTTCGGCATCTGGCTCGCGGGAAAACTCAACACCACAAAACGTCCGATGGTGTTCACGGAAACAACCTTGGCCGCGAGCGAATAATCCGGCGTGACAATCGGTGCGGGCGCGGGCGTAGGCGTGGTCACGGGTGCGCTTACAGGTGCGGTCGCGGGAGTGAATGTCGGAGTGGGTGCGGGCGCGGTTGGCGTGGCAGTTTTTGGTTCGTCGTAGATCGAGTAGCAACCGCTGGCGGCCAGCGTCAGCAGCAGCGAAAAAATCAGGGTGGAATTTTTCATGGTGAACCTTATCAAACTATGACTGACAGTCGCCGATTTTGTCAGCGGAATCAAGTCAATGCCGGACGGGTTTTTTAACCGGCGCAAAAAACTTTCTCACAACTCTCGTCATTATTCAACTTCGCGAGCAATTGCGCCACCGTTTGCGTTTGGCCGGGCAAAATTAATTCCGGCGCGATTTCGTTCAATGGTTGCAATACAAATCGCCGTTCGCCCGCGCGCGGGTGCGGCAAAATCAAATCCGGTGAATTGCGGATTTCATTTCCGAACGCGATCAGGTCCAAATCCAGCGGGCGGGGCTCGTTGAGGATTTTTTTTGCCGACCGGCCAAATTCTTTTTCCAGCGCCTGCAATTTTTCCAGCAACGATTCCGGCGTTTCTTCTGCGAACGGACTTAAAGCGATAATGGCGTTCAGAAATTTTGGTGAATCCGGCGGACAATTTACGGGCGAGGTTTGCCACAGCGAAGATTTAAAAATTGGCGTGGCGGCGGTTTTTTGCAACTGCGCCATTGCGTCCAAAATAATTTTCCGCGAATCGCCAAGATTGGAGCCGAGCGCGATAAAAACCAGTTTTTGAAATTCCAAGTTCTGGATTCCGAATGCCGGATTCATTTCAAGCCAAGCACGTCCTGCATATCGTAAAGGCCGGCCTTTTGTTTCACGAGCCACTGCGCGGCACGGAGCGCGCCGTTCGCGAACGTATCACGGCTGGACGCCTTGTGGGTAAGCTCAACGCGCTCGCCGTTGTTGGCGAAAATGACCGTGTGATCGCCCACGACATCGCCGCCGCGAATTGCATGGATGCCAATTTCGTTTTGCGTGCGTTCGCCGACGATGCCTTTGCGCCCGTGACGGAGCGCCTCTTCGAGTTGCAGCTTGCGCACGCCGCCGAGGATTTCGAGCAACGTAGTCGCCGTGCCGCTCGGTGCGTCCTTTTTGAGGCGATGGTGCATCTCAACGACTTCGAGGTCGAAGTTCGGGCCGAGAATTTCCGCCGCCTTGCGCGTGAGCCAGAAGAGCGTGTTGACGCCGGTGGAAAAATTCGTGGCGACGACCATCGGGATTTGCGACTTGAGCGCGGTGATTTTCTCTTTTTCCGTCGCGCTGTGGCCGGTGGTGCCGATGACAATAGCCTTTTTATTTTTGGCGCAGAGTTCCGCGACGCCGAGCGTGGCGCTGTGGAAACTGAAATCAATCACGACATCGGCCTTGGCGATCAACTTGCCGAGATCGTCGCCATGGTCAATCGAACCGACGACTTCAAGTTCAGGAATGCGCGCGGCGCAAGTGAGAAGTGCCTGTCCCATGCGACCCTGGCTGCCGTTGATGATGATCTTTGTCATTTTACTTTTGCCACAGAGTCACAGAGAACACAGAGATTTTACAAACAAATTTTTCTATGTGAACTCTGTGGTTCTGCAACAAAGAATTTATTTCAAAATTCCCGACGCCTTCATGGCCGCTTTCAGCGTGGCACGGTTGGCGGCGCTCATTTGCACGAGCGGCAGGCGGTATTCTTCGTCAATCAAACCGAGCATCGCGAGCGCGGCTTTGACGGGAACGGGATTGGTTTCGATGAACAAATCCTTGAACAGCGGATACAGTTTCTGATGGATCTGCAACGCCTTTTTCAAATCGCCAGCGGCGAAGGCACGCACCATGTTGGCGACTTCGCGCGGCGCGACATTGGACGCGACGCTGATGACGCCTTGCGCGCCAACGGCCATAAACGGCAGCGTGAGCGAATCGTCGCCGGACAAAATTTCAAATTTATTTCCCAGCGCGGCGCGGAGCTGTGAGACGCGGTCGGCGTTGCCGCCAGCTTCCTTGATGCCGATGATGTTTTTGCAGTCGGCGGCGAGGCGTTTCACCGTCGGCACGGCGATCTCGATGCCGCAGCGTCCGGGAATACTGTAAAGAATGATCGGCAACTTCGTGTTGTTCGCAATCGCCTTGAAATGCTGATACAAGCCTTCTGGCGTCGGCTTGTTGTAATAAGGCGCGACTTGCAGCGAGCCGTCCGCGCCGACTTTTTCGGCGGCGATGGTGAGGCTGATGGCTTCGGTCGTGGAGTTCGCGCCGGTGCCGGCGAGGATTTTGATTTTGCCCGCCGCGAACTTCACGCACAGTTCGATGATGCGGATGTGTTCGTCGCAATCCACCGTGGGCGATTCGCCGGTGGTGCCGACGGGCACGATGCCGTCCACGCCGCCCTTGATCTGGTTTTTGACGAGGCGCGCGAGGGCGGCTTCATCCAACCGGCCATTCTTGAACGGTGTGACAATCGCGGTGTAAGTGCCGGTGAACATAAGTTAATTCAGTTGAACAGCGTCGCAAAAAAGCGCGGACTTGGCGAGCGGGAATTTTTTGGCGGAAGTGAACCTTTGTCGCTTCCACAAAAACCAGTGCGGCTTGAATCGGCTTGCGGAATTTTAACTCATCTGCCACGGCGCGCGATAGGCGCGGGTCAGCAGTCGGATGGCTTCGGGATTGCCGATGATTTTTTCACTGGCCGCATCCCAGTTGATTTTGCGGCCGGTGAGCATGGAGATCAAACCGAGATGGCCGGGAATCGTGGAGTGATGCGCAGTCTCGACGGGCGTGATGGTCGGCTGGCGCGACTTGACGCAGTCCAGAAAATTCCGCTGATGGTTGGCGGACTCGTATAATTTAACCTTGCGCAGTTCTTCGGGCAGCGATTTGCCTATTTTCCATGCAGGATTGGAAGCGTCGAATCCGCCGCGATTCACCCAGACCCAGCCGTCGGTGCCGATCCATTTAACGCCAAGATTGATGTCATCGTAACCGCCGGCGATGGTCATGGTGATGTTCTGCGGATACTTAAGTTCGATGCGGTATTTGGTGCAGGTGTTCCACAGCGCATCGGCGGCAGGAAAATCGCCGTGGCCTTCGATTTCCGACGGGCCGGAATTGTCGAAACCCAAACCCCAGTGCGCGATGTCGGCGTGATGACCGACCCAGTCCATCAACTGGCCGCCACCAGTGTTGTAGTTCCAGCGCCAGTTCCTATGGATGCGCTGACTGATGTAAGGCTCCATCTTGGACGGGCCGATCCAAGTTTCGTAATCCAGTTCCGCCGGCGGTTTGGTGACGGCGATGTTCCAAGCCGGAGTTCCCGGCCTGACGGCGGCGAGATCGTCAATGCCCAGCGGTGCCAGGCGGCGGAGCAGTTCAGGCGCGGTCTGGGTCAAATCATTATGGCCGGCTGGCAAACCGACTTCGACCCGCAAGACTTCACCGATGAGCCCGTTGCGGACGATTTCCGCTGCCTTACGGAAAATCGCCTGCGAACGCTGCCACGAACCGGTCTGCCAGATGATCTTATTCTGCTGCACGGCGCGGACAATGGCCTGCTGTTCGGTAATCGTCTGGGCCAGCGGCTTTTCGCCATAGATGTCTTTGTTCTGGCGGGCGGCTTCGGTGGCGACCAGTTCATGCCAGTGATCCGGCACCGCGATCATGACCGCGTCGATCTCGTCGCTCGCCAGCAGTTCACGATAGTCGTGATAGGCCTTGCAGTCGGTGTTCTGGTAATAGTCGTTGATGGTGTCAACGGCATCCTGCAAATAATTTTTGTCAAGGTCGCAGGCCGCCACCACCTGGCAGTCGTTCAGAGCTAAAAACGATTTGGTGTTGGGCGGCCCTTGCAAACCCCAGCCGATAACCCCAAGGTTAATGCGGTTGGATGGTCGCGGACGCCGCGTGAAACCGGTGGCGTAACCGGGAAGGATGAGTGGCAAGGCAATCGCCGCGCTCGCAGTGGCGATGAATTTACGGCGGCTGAAGCCGCTGGAAGTCTTTTTCTTCATTGGCTGATGTTATTGATGTAGCTCATTTGCCGGGCGTCTGGCGACCAAAAAGTTACGGATGTCAGTGATGGATTTGCTATTGTCCATGTGCGGATTTCAAGCCGGTCATTCGTTGACTAGGCCCAACTGGTTTTGCTCAATCCAGCCCGACTCGGATTCCGTGCGGATGAAAAAATAATTCCCCCGCGTTCGCAGTTTCCGCGCCGGTTCGCCCGCGTTCAAAGTGGAAATCACTTCGCCCGCGCGCGTCGGCGTCAGCCGCAGCGGCGCGTTTTTTTTGAGGACGAAACCAATCTGCGCGCGGCCCACGACGCCGAGATTCGCCGCCACGCTGAACAAAAAAAACCCGAATCCGAGCGCCGCCAGCGTTTGTTGCCAGCCGGATTTTTTGCGCCGGAAAATTCCCGGTAACACCAGCGCGCCCGCCGCCAGCGACAAACTGGCACCCGCAATCCACAGCCACGCGGCCGGCGGCAGCCACGTTGACGCAGCCTCGAACCATCTCAATTGCGGTTCGTCCAACTCCGCCGCCTGCCGCGCGAATTTCAGATTTGAACGCGCGCGCGGATCGAACGGGTCAATCCAGCGCGCCTGCTCCCACGCCAGAATCGCCGCACCCGCGTGTCCGCGCTGCCATTCGGCGATGCCCAGATCCACCAGCGCGCCAGACGACGTTTTTTGCTTTATGGAATTTTCAAACGCCGCCGCCGCTTCGGGAAATTGTCCGGCGCGGTCCAGCGCGAGGCCTTGCGCAAAAAAATCATTGGTCGCCGCCGCGCCGCCGGTTTCAACGGCGCAGAAAATCGCGGCCAAAAAAATGAGCCAACGAAACTTCACAATTTTTCCTCCATTTTTGCCAGCAATGCTTTCACCGCTGGTTTGAGCACGAGCAAATCAGCCGTTTCCGTTTTGGCGCTGGCGAACTGTGCATCGGCTGCCGCAAAAATTTTGCGGACTGTTTCACCGGCGTGACCATTTTGTTCCGCGTGATCCAACTGCGCCAGCACGTCGGCGCAGACCATCGCCTGCGGATGCGCGGGCAAATGCGGCGCGCAGGAAATTTTCAGCGCGTTCGCCGCGTGCAAAACAAAACCCGCCGCGTCGCCAGCTTTAACCGCCTGTTGCAGTTTCTTTTTCTCGCCTCGCAAAGCGCGGCGCGCCTGCCGTCGCCGGACAATTTCCGGATGCGCCTCCAGAAAACGGCGGCGGCAATCCCATCGCCACAACGCGAAAAATCCCATCGCCGGCACAAATTGTAAAATCACAAGCCAGTCGCACAGTTGCGATGGTTTCAAGCTGGCCACCGTTTTTCCCGGCGTCGGCGCGAGGCCGCTTAATTTCAGCGGCGCGCCGGATTCGGATTCGTCATCGTCTGTCGGCAATTGTTCTGGCAACCCTTCGCCGACCACCGTGACTGGCAGCGGCGGGATCGTCAGGTCAAAATATTTTCCCGCCGCCGGATCAAAATAGCAAAACGGAATCGCGGGCGTTTCGCGCGCTTCATCGGTCAGCGGAATCAGCGTGTAGCCCGTGGCCGGCGGATTGTCCGCGATGATCTGCCAGTCGTGTGCGCGCGGCAGCATCGGCGGCACGAAGCGCGTCAAATCGCCTTCGCCGTGAAAAATAATTTTCAGATGCGCCGGCTCGCCCACGCGCAGCCGGTTCGTGGACAATTGTGGCGGGTCGGCAAAAAATTTCCCGATCGCGCCCGTGTAGCCGGGCAATTCAGTTTCGGTCGGCAGCGGGCGCACGTTGATTTTTAACGGATCGGAAACCAGCAAAACATATTTCGGCGGTCCACCGGACTGGTTTCCCGCCGTGAAAGCCTGCACCGAAATCATCAGCGACCCGGCGGCCAGCGGCGTCGCCACGGTTTCATAAATGAACGCCGGCTTCAGTTGTCCGTCAAGGTTCACGACCTCGACCGACTGGCGGGTGACGAACCTGTCCGTCAAAAATCCGCCGCCGTTGAACTGCACGTCACGCAACGCCTCGAGGCGGTTGCCTTGTGCCGTCGGCAAGATGACGCGCACGCGGAACGGCTGACCAAAAAACAAATTCCTCTCCGAAAATTCCAGCAACAATTTTCGCGCCGGCTCCGTCGCTGCGTCCGCTGCCACGTCCACGCTGGCCTCCGGAACCATAACGCTGCTCCCACTGGCTGAAATCACAAAATTGGAGATGGTGAAACGCCCCGCCGTTGCCGCCGTGAATTCGTAGTAAAATTCCGTGAGCGGATGGAAGGGGGTTCCGTCGGGCTGCGTCAATTGTCCGCGCGCCGCCGGGCCGGGGCGTAATTCCGGAGGCGCGAAAATTTCGTCCGGCCACGCGATGGAATTCTGCGTCGCGTTGACGGCCACGCGGTAAATCGTTTTTTCTCCGGGTTGCACCACGGGCGGATCGAATTCCGCCGTCGCCGAAACCGTTTCAAATTGCGAAGGGTCCACTTGCGGCTGCGGCAACATCACGATCTGCGCCGCCACATTTGGTGGAATTTGTGGCGGCGCTTGCGCGCCCAAATTGATCGGCGCGAGCAGCAGCGGCAAAAATAATTTAAAAAAAAATTGTCGCATTGCAAAAATCACCAGTTGTGTCCTTTTTGCCCGGTTGACGTCGAGCCCTGCTGGTCGTTCATCGTCAGGCGGCGGCTGCCGTCGAGCGAAAAGCCGTCGAGGATTTGTCCCGCCTGATTCGGCGAAAGCGGAATCTGTATTTGATCACCTTCTTGCGACGCATTTTCCTTCTGGCCGGCCAGCGAATCCGGTTGCACACCATCTTTGCCATCGTCGTCTTCTTCACCGTCATCGCCCGGCGCACCGGGCGGCGCATCAGGCCCGGGAATCTGGCCTTTGAGCTTGCCCAACATTTTCGCCAAATCCTGCCGCTGCTGGCCCAGCGCGCCGAGCATCGCCTGCATCTGGCGCAAACTATCCACGAGTTTCGCGATACCGCGCTCGACGATTTCCGCGTTGCGCGGCGCGTTCGTGTCGGCGGGATTTAATTCAGCGGAACTTTTGAAATCATCCGCCGCGCGCTGCCACTTCGATAAAGTTTTTCCGTAGGTTTCCATCGCGGCTTGAACTGCTTTTTCTGCGTCGCGCAATTCATGCCGCGCGCCGCGACCTTCGAGATATGCGGCGATCATTTTGTCCAAATCATTTTGCGCGAGCGCGGATTCGCCGGAGCGCAAAGCATTTTGTCCAGCCGCCAATGCCGCGTTGCCCTGCGCCGAAACTTTTTGCGCGTCCGGCCTTTTTTTCAAAAACTCGACGCCTTCGCCAAATCGCGTGTGCCCCAGATTGTAAAGCGCCGGCGACTGCACGCGCTCATCCTGCGCGGCCAGCGCGGATTGAAACATCAACTCTGCGTCGGCGAATTTTTTGGCGGCAAGCAATTTCGTTCCCGCATTGTAAAAATCGCGGGCGGTGACGGGCGCAACAAAATTGGTTTCGTCCGCCGCAAGCGCGCCAAAACTAATCGTGAAAACGAGCGGCAGCGCGATTATTTTTAATGTCGCAAAAAAATTCATGGCGTGGCCGGGAAATTTTTTCGTCGCGTGCCGATGAGCGATTCGGCGACGAGCAGCACGAGCATGGCGGCGATGAACCAATAAAATTGCTCGACGCCGTTTTTTGCGGACTGCCGCAGGCCGCCCGCGCGATCGAGCGCGTGAATCGCTGGACGGATTTTCGTCAGGCCTTCGCCGAGCGCGCCAAGCGGATAATAGCTGCCGCCGGTGGCCTCGGCGATTTCACGCAGCGTCGTTTCGTCAAGCTGGCTGCGGACAATTTCACCTTTGTCATCGCGCAACAGTTCCGGCTGGCCGGTGGCATTGACGGTTTGAATTTCTTTTCCCGCTGGCGTGCCGACGCCGATGGTGAAAACCACCACGCCGTTCGTCGCCAGATTTTTCGCGGCGGCGACGCCGGATTTTTCCAAGTCCTCGCCGTCCGTCACGAGCACGATGATTTTGCGTTTCGCATTTTTATCCATCGCGCGATACGCCTCGTCCAGCGCGCGACCGATGTCCGTGCCAGGAATGGGCATGGTTTTTTCGTCCACGGACAAAAGTGTTTCTTCAAACGCATCCACGTCGAACGTCAATGGACATTGGATGAACGCGCTGCCAGCAAACGTGACGAGGCCGACGCGACCATGACTTTGGCGGCGCACAAAATCGAGCATCGCAAATTTCGCGCGCTGCAAACGGCTCGGCAAAACATCGCTCGTCGTCATGCTCAATGAGCAATCCAGACAAAACACCACATCGTCGCCGAGCCACGCTTTGTCGGTCGCGACGCTGCCCCATTGCGGTCGCGCCAGCGCGAGGCCGGCAAAAATAAACGCGAGCAGTAGTAAAATATTTTTGAACCGCCGCCGCGCCGGACTGTGCGACGCAGTGAGTTGTTGAATAAAATTCGGCGACGCCATGCGTGCCAGTTGTTCGCGCCGTTTTTTCGCCGCGTGAGCGTGAAGCAACGCCAAAAAAATCGGCGCGACCGCTGCCAGCCACAGCCAGCGCGGTTCGGCAAAATGAAAATCGGCAAAGTTCATGGCACGCGGCGAAATCGTGTGTTCGCCAAAATAATTTCCAAACTCAAAATTCCGAACGCGGCCAGCAGCGGCCATTCGAACAATGGCTCGTAAGTCGCGAACCGCCGCAATTTCACCTCGGATTTTTCCAGGTGGTCAATCTGGTTGTAAATGTTCTGCAACTCGCGCTGGTTTTTGGCGCGATAAAATTGTCCGCCGGACAGCGCGGCCATTTTGCCGAGCACGGTGTAATTGGCCGGCTGCAGCAGCAGCGTCGGAATGACATTACCGTTCGCATCGAGCCGGAAATTTCCCGTGGCCGGATCGAACGCTGGCATATTGCACGGCGCCTCGATGCCGATGCCGATGGTGTAAATTTTCACGCCCAGTGCGGCGGCGAGTTGCGCGGCGGGCAGCGGATCAATCTTGCCCAGGTTGTTGTCGCCGTCGGTCAGCAAAATCATGATGCGGCTCTTGCCGTTTGGTACAGTCTTGAGCCGCTTGGCGGCGACGGCGACGGCATCGCCGATGGCCGTGCCCAAATCCGTGATGATGCCGATGTGCAGGCGCTGGAGATTTTCGATGAGCCAGTCGTGATTGAGCGTGAGTGGGCTGGCGAGATACGGCACGCCGGAAAACGCGATGAGGCCGATGCGGTCGTTCTGGCGTTTTTGGATGAAATCTTTCAGCACGCCGGACGCGATGGCAAAGCGCGACAGTTTTTCCGCCGGCTTGCCCATGTCGATCGCCTCCATGGACCACGACAGATCCAACACGAGCATGATGTCAATGCCCGGCGTTTCCGTTTCGACGTGATAATTTGCCAGTCGCGGCCCCGCGAGCGCGACGATGCCGAGCGCGACCGCGACTAGGCGCAGGAAAAATAAAAAACGTCCCGCCGCCGAATGCGCCCTGACGCCGGCTTCGCGCGCGATGTCCGCGCTGGAAAACGTTAGGGCCGACAGCTTGCCAGTTTTTCCCCTGCGCAGCGCGTAAATTGGCAGCAAGCCGAGTAACCCCAGCAGCCAAGGAAATTGAAATTCAAATTCGCCGGTCATTTGGTTCCCTGAACTCGTTCCCGTTGTTTTTCGGCAAGCGCAATCAATTCAAGCGCGCGACTCGCCGCGTTGATTGGCGGTGCTGATTTTGTCGGCGAAAATTTCCGCTCGTCGCATTCGCGCAGAAAATTTGAGATGGATCCGGCAAGTTCCGTGCCGATTGTTTCGTTGCCGACAAGCGCCGCGCAAAATTCCGCCGTGGTCAGTTCGGCGGCAGGAAAAATGAATGCGGCGATGACGTAGCGGCGCAGGATTTGCGAAACGTCACTTAAAAGTTTTCCGTCTTCAGGCCGGCCAATTAATTTTGCGAGCGCGTCGCGCGCCAAAAATTCAGGCGGCAAAATCACCGCCGGCTTCGGCTGAAATAATTTCCACAAAACCAGCATCGCCAAAATGACGAACGCAAAACCGCCAACGATGACGGACGTTCCGTGCTGCTCCCAAAATGTCGGCGGCATTTCGCCGTAAGCCGGCGCGAGCGCGGGCAGGGCATTTGTGTCCGCCGCTTTTGCGAAAGTGAACGACAGTAAAAATATTGCGGGAAGAAATTTCATCCACGTCTTCGTCCCCGGCGGATTTCAAAAAAACGTTGCAGCTTGGGCGCGAACGGTTCGGTGGTGTCGAGCCGCAACGTGTCCACGCCGGTGCGGATGAGCGCGCGATCCAGTTCCGCGAGTCGTCCGGCATTGACGCTGGCATATTTCTCGCGCACGGCGTTGCGAGTCGAATCGAGTTCCAGCAGTTCGCCGGTTTCGGCATCTTCAATGGTCACGAGTCCGGCGTCCGGCAAAATACTTTCGCGCGGATCATGCAAGTGCAGGCAGACGACATCGTGGCGCGTGTTTGTGAGGCCGAGTTCTTGCACGACATCGCGAGAACTTTCACTCTTTGAAACCGAACTGTGCAAAAAATCTGTGAGCAAAAAAACAATCGAGCGCCGATTCAAAACATGATTCAGGAAAACGAGTGCGCGGGAAATGTCCGTGGCGCGCTTCTTCGGTTGGAACATCAACATTTCGCGCACGAGCCGCAAAATGTGCCGCCGTCCCTTGCGCGGCGGGACGAACAATTCCACTTCGTCGGTGAAGAGCTGCAGCGCGACCTTGTCGCCGTTCTTGGCGGCAGACATCGCGAGCGTGGCGGCGACTTCGGCGGCGAATTCGCGCTTGGTGCGGCTGGCCGAGCCGAAGCTGGACGACGCCGACACGTCCACGGCGAGGACGGCGGTGAGTTCGCGTTCCTCGCGGAAGCGTTTCACGAACGGGCGGCCGAGGCGATGCGTGACGTTCCAATCAATGTCGCGCAGGTCATCGCCAAACATATATTCCCGCAATTCCTCGAAGTCCATGCCGCGCCCCTTGAAGCCGCTCAAATACGCGCCGCCCATCGTGTCGTTCACGAGGCGGTTCGTGCGGACTTCCACGCGGCGGACGGATTCAAGGAGTTCGGTGACGGTCATAAAATTACAGTGTGCAATGAATGATTATGAACGGAAAACACATCCCCAGTATCGATAGCAAATAATTGGAAACGAAATAAGTGCCGCGAGTAATAAAGCTCCTAAAAAAAGAAACCTTGCTGTAAGATGAAAATTTCGGAGTAATGCTGGCAATCCAAAAAGAAGCAAGATAGACCAAGCTAAACCTAGAACTACACCAATCAGCAAACCACTCAAAATCAAATTGCCGTTGCCTTGAAATCCAATTCCGAATCCGCCGAGAAGGCTGACAATGCCGCACAAGGTAAACCGAATCAGCAAACTGCATTTATTCAAAATACCCATATTGGATTTTTATAAAAATGACATAATGACCATAGAGGGTTTTCTAAGCATGTCGGTGCTGGATTCAGTTGAGCAGTTTGTTGTAGTCTTCATGTGTGCCAATCCAGACCCATTCATAGCCGCCACTGATTTTGTGGCCCAAGGCGCGGTAGTGGTCGCCCACGCGTATGGAAAAGCGTTCACCGTGACCGGCCAGTTTCTTGAAATCAAGCGAAGGATGGCGTGGGTTGTCGCGCCAGAGCCGGTAATTTTTCACGGCCAGCCGCTGAATGTTTTCGGGCAACTCCTGATAGAGCTTCCAAAACCGGCGCGTGGCGCGGGAGGTCATTGCTGGTCGGAAGGCCAATCGCGAAGCGAACCGGCCTGATGTTCGGCGTCGGCTTCGTTGAAAAGAAAATCCAGCTTGCCGGACGCGGCGTCGCTGTCCATCTGCCGCCTCCAAAGATCGTGGTAGCGCGCGCTGATCCACGCTGCCAGCCGGTCAAAGTCGGACGGCGCCAGCCGCTCGGCCGCTCGTTCGATTTCTTCTACCGTAGTCATGGTGGAACTTTAGTTGATTTATTTCACCAATTCAAGCGCGGGCTTCACGGCACCGGCACGGCGTTGAACACTTTCTTGATGATCGCGTCCGTCGTCACGGCCTGCGCCTCGGCTTCGTAGGTCAGGATGATGCGGTGGCGCAGCACGTCGGGGCCGATGCTTTTCACGTCCTCGGGGATCACATAGTCGCGGCCTTGCAGCAGCGCCCACGCCTTGGCGGCGAGCGTCAGGTTGATGGTCGCGCGCGGCGACGCGCCGAACTGGATGAAATGTTTCACGTCCAGTTTGAAATCCTGCGGCTTGCGCGTGGCGAACACGATTTTCACGATGTAATCGCGGATCTGGTCGTCCACGTGGATCTGGTCCACGAGCTTGCGCGTGGCGAGAATTTCATCGAGCGACACGACGGGTTTGACCGGCTGTTCCGGACTGGTGAACGCCATGCGGTCGAGAATTTTTCTTTCATCCGCTTCGTTTGGATAATCCAAAATCACCTTGAACATGAAGCGGTCCACCTGCGCTTCGGGCAATGGATAGGTGCCTTCCTGATCAATCGGATTTTCCGTCGCGAGCACGAGGAACGGCGACGGCAGCTTCATCGTCTCGCCGCCCAGCGTGACTTGGCGTTCCTGCATCGCTTCGAGCAATGCGCTTTGCACTTTCGCCGGCGCGCGGTTGATTTCGTCAGCGAGAACAAAGTTCGCAAAGATCGGGCCGCGCGTGACGTGGTATTTGGAATCCTGCGGATTATAGATCAGCGTGCCGAGAATGTCGGCGGGCAGCAGGTCGGGCGTGAACTGGATGCGATTGAATTTCGCCTGCACGGCGGTGGCGAGCGTGCGGACGGAAAGTGTTTTCGCCAAACCGGGCACGCCTTCGAGCAGGACGTGGCCGTTGGCAAGCAAACCGACGAGCAGGCGCTCGACGAGTTGTTCCTGGCCGACGATGACGTGGGCGATTTCGGCGCGGAGTTTTTTGATCCACTCGGAAGTTTGCGCAACTTGGTCTTTTAGCGAGGTGCTCATGCGGCAGAAATTTAAGTGGCGGGGCAGGGCGACTCAAGCGCGGTGTTGAACTCTTTGTGGGCGGTCGCTGTCGCTGGCGAAAATTTCTTTGCGTGGATAAAAAGCCGCAAGCCGACGCTGCCGGGCACCTGTCCAAAAAAAATCATGGATCACGAAACCATTGTGAAATCAGGTGAAAATGCGTTTTGCCACGATGGCCTTTCCAGTTGGCATCGCCGTTGCTAAAGCCGCAGGAGCCAATGCGTAGTTGGCTAGACGAGCACATAAACAAACCATTACAAAATGAAAAAAATTGAAGCAATCATCAAACCGTTCAAGCTTGAAGAAGTGAAGGACGCGCTAAGTGAAATCGGCATCGAAGGCATGACCGTAAGCGAGGTCAAGGGCTTCGGCCGCCAAAAGGGACACACGGAGATTTATCGCGGCAGCGAATACACCGTGGATTTCCTGCCCAAAATCAAAATCGAACTCGTCATCGCCGACGGCCAGAAGGAAGCGGCGGTCGGTGCGATTGTCAAGGCCGCCAAGACCGGCAAAATCGGCGACGGCAAAGTTTTCGTCTCCACTGTGGAGGAAGCAATTCGCATCCGCACCGAGGAGAAAAATGATTCGGCGCTCTAAACCAACCCAGAACTCACTTATCAAAACAAACATGAAAAAACATTTTCTTATACTCGGTTTGATGGCCGTCACTGCGCTCGGGACTTTGTCGCTGCGTGCGGATGACACGAATGCGGCGAGCACAAATGCAGTGGCGGCGGCAACCAATGCCGTGGCAGCGTCGGCGGCTCCTGCAGCACCGGCTATCACCAATGGTCCATCAATGGAACAACGCCTTGAATCCATTGAGGCGTATTTCCAAAACGGCGACCCAACTGCGACTTACAAGGATACGAATGGCAACTGGACTGTCAGCTTTGCGGCAGGCCCGTCCATCATCAACACCAACCTTACCAACAGCACGGGAGCGAATGTGTCTTATCCTGGTGCGGGTCATAATGCGTGGCTGCTCACCAGCACGGCGTTGGTGCTGTTCATGACACTGCCCGGCCTCGCGCTGTTCTATGGCGGTATGGTGCGTAAGAAAAACGTGCTATCCGTCCTCGCGCAATGCTTCCTGATCACCGGCCTCGTGACCATCCTCTGGGTGTTCGTCGGCTACGGCATGATCTTCGGCGGCACCGGTGACATGACCAAGGACTGGGTCAAGGGCTGGGTCGGCGATCCGCATGTTTGCTGGTTGTTGAAGAACGTCACCTCGGCGCCGAACCCGAATTACTCCTACTGGGTTTCCGAAAACGTCTATGCGATGTTCCAGTTGATGTTCGCCGTCATCACGCCGGCGCTGATCATCGGTTCCATCGCGGAACGCATGAAGTTCAAGGCGATCTTGGTGTTCATGACGTTGTGGATGCTGATTGTATATTTCACCCAGGGTCACGCGGTCTGGGGTATAAATGGTGCGATGAACGGTGTTTGGAACGCCGGCGCCAAGATTCACGCCATGGATTTCGCCGGCGGTACGGTGGTGCATATGACCTCCGGTTATTCGGCCTTGGTGCTCGCCCTGATTCTTGGCAAGCGCAAAGGCTTTGGCAAAGACAACTTTGCGCCGCATAACTTGGTGTTGACTTACATCGGCACGGGTATGCTGTGGGTCGGCTGGTATGGTTTCAACTCCGGTTCCGCCGTGGCGGCTGACGTGATCGCGGCCAACGCCTTCACCACCACCACGATTGCGACCGCCGTTGCGTCCTTCGTCTGGCCGATGTGGGAATGGATTGTCAAAGGCAAGCCGAGCGTGCTCGGTTTCTGCTCCGGTGCCGTTGCCGGTCTCGTCGTGATCACGCCAGCTTGCGGTTACATCACGCCCCAAGGTTCGATCTGGATCGGCATTGCGGCCGGCACGATTTGCTGGTTCATGTGCTTCAAGGTCAAGGGCTGGATGGGTTATGACGACGCGCTTGACACCTTCGGCGTTCACGCCATCGGTGGAACAGTGGGTGCGATCATGACCGGTATGCTCGCTCGTAACGCTGCGAATCCGAACTTCGCCAGCATCCTTAACGCCGGCAAAATTCAATATGTCAATGACACGCTGTTCCAACCGCTCGTCAAAGAGCAGCTCAAAGCGGTCGCCATCACGATTGTGTTGAGCGTGATCGGCACGGTTGTGATTGCCTTCATCACCAAGCTGTTGGTGGGTCTGCGTCCGACCGAAGAAGTTGAAATCGCTGGTCTCGACGAAGCCGAACACGGCGAAATCGCTTACCACGATTAAGTTTCAGCCAGTCTGAAAAAATCACACGGCGGGCAACGCAAGTTGCCCGCCGTTTTTGCTTTTTAAATTGAAACCGGCGAGCTGCTTCAGGGAAAAAACCCAATTTTATTTAAAACACTTGCACCACCAAAGCCGTCGTATTGTCGCGCCCGTCGTTCTTCACCGATTCGGTCACGAGCAATTGCGCAGGATTGATTTCGCCGTTCTCGGCGGAAGCTCGCAAAATGTCCACGAGGCAATGGTCGTAAATTCCTTCAGTCAGGCCGTCGGAGCAGAGCAGGAAAAAATCGCCGCGTTCGCACGCCACCGCGCCGACCTGCGGTTCCACAAATTGATTCGCGCCGCCGAGCGCCTTTTGCAGCACGTTCCGACGCGGGTGCGTGCGCGCTTCGTGTTCGCTGATTTCACCGTTGCGGTAAAGCCAGCCGACGTGCGTGTCATCTTGCGTTAGTTGCCGGATTTTTTTTTTGTTCGCCGGCAAATGATAAATCCGGCTGTCGCCGATGTGGGCGAAATACATCCAGCCCGGCGTGAACCAGTTCAGGCTCATCGTCGTTTGCATCCCGTGGCATTCGTCATACGACGCGCCGAGATAAACCAGCGCCCTGTGAATCTGCGCGTAAAGCTCCGTCAGCACTTCCGCGAAACCGGCGTCCAAACCGCGCGCAGAATTTTGAAATGCGCGCGGCAGCAGGGTGGTGATCTTGTCCACGGCGATCCGGCTGGCGTATTCGCCCGCCTTGGCGCCGCCCATGCCGTCGCACACGGCGAAGGTGAAATCATGTTTTTCTGTCGCCGCCGCGCCGAATTTTCCGAGCCGGTGAACCTCGTGCGCATCGAACCGCAGGCCGAGAAACGCATCTTCGTTGTTCTTTCGCACCTTGCCGATGTCGGAGCAGCCAGACCATTTCAGCGCGGAAGTTTTTTTGGACGCGGGCGCAGTCATGCCGGTTTGACCTCAGGTAGAATCGTGGCGAACTCGAAATCAATCAGGCAAAAGCGCCCGTCGGAAAACCGATACGTCACGTTGCGCACGTCCGGGTCGTCGTGGCGCACGCCGAATTTTTCCAACTCTGAAAAAATTTCCCGCGTGCGTTCTTCATCCAGACGCTCCACGCGTCCGCCGCAGTTGGTGGTGATGATGCGGAGTTTTTCCCGGTCGGCTTCCAGCAGGCGCGGCACGAAATTGCAGCCGCGCGCTGCGAGATGCCGGAGCACGCGCACTTCGTTGTCGAAGCGTTCGCAAGCGTTCGCGCCGTGGTAAGCCTTGACCACCCGGCCATCAAAACTTAAATGAACGGTCGCACGCAATGTGTCTTTGACCTTCAGCATCCGGGTAGTGAATATGACCCATCCCGGGGGCGAAGCAAAGCGGCTTTGCTTCAAAAAAAGAATTTTTTTATTCAGGCTGATTAAATTCGAGCAGGAATTCGGCCCGGCGAAGGCATGGCGGGCGGGCGCTGAAAATTATTTTGCGCGGCCAAACACATTGGCAGGCTTTGATGAATTGGTTTTTTTAGTATGATTGCATAAAATTCTTGCCGGCTGGCATCGTCCCTGCTCAAACTTTTCCACCGTTGATTGACTGATGCTCCCGCATGAGTTGAATCACAAAACTAAATCAAAATACACACCACGCACATGGCAAAATATAAATTAGAATACCTCTGGCTGGACGGTTATGAACCCGTCGCCAACCTTCGCGGCAAAACGCAGATCAAAGAATTCAAGGCTTTCCCCAAGCTCGAAGAACTTCCGATGTGGGGTTTTGACGGCAGCTCGACCCGGCAGGCCGAAGGCCGCACCTCGGATTGCATGCTCAAGCCCGTGGCCGTTTATCCCGACACCACCCGCAAAAACGGCGTGCTCGTCATGTGCGAAGTCATGATGCCCGACGGCAAGACGCCGCATCCGAGCAACGGCCGCGCGACCATTCTTGACGACCCCGGCGCGTGGTTCGGTTTCGAGCAGGAATACTTTCTCTACAAAGACGGCAAGCCGCTCGGTTTCCCGAAAGAAGGTTATCCGTATCCGCAAGGACTTTACTACACCGGGGTCGGCTATGATTCTGTGGGTGACATTGCGCGCGAAATAACCGAGAAGCACCTCGACCTCTGCCTCGACGCCGGTATCAACCACGAAGGCATCAACGCCGAAGTGGCGAAAGGCCAGTGGGAGTTCCAGATTTTCGGCAAAGGCTCAAAAAGTGCCGCCGACCAGATGTGGGTTGCCCGCTACCTGCTTATGCGCCTCTGCGAAAAATACGGCGTGGATGTAAACTTCCATTGCAAACCACTTGGCAAGGACGTGGATTGGAACGGCTCCGGCATGCACTCCAACTTCTCCACCGAATATATGCGCACGGTCGGCGGCAAGGAATACTTCGAAGCGCTCATGGCCGCGTTCGACAAATACAAGAACGAACACATCGCCGTCTATGGTCCGGACAATCATCTGCGCCTCACCGGCCTGCATGAGACCCAGTCCATTGACAAGTTCAACTACGGCGTGGCCAACCGTGGCGCGTCCATCCGCGTCCCGCACAGTTTTGTCAACAACGGTTACAAGGGCTACCTTGAAGACCGCCGTCCGAACTCCCAGGGCGACCCCTACAAGATCGCCAGCCGCATCCTCCAGACAATTGCGACTGTGCCGACCAAGAAGCCATCCAAGAAGTAATTCTCAAAGAACCGCCAGTTGGAGGAACTGCGGAACGGCGCGAACCAAAAGTTCGCGCCGTTTTTCTTATTGAAATTCCGACATCAAAAGCCCAGATATAAACCGTTTGAACGTCAAGTCTTCATCCGAACCGTGCCGGATCAGGTGCATTAACTTCACTGCTGTTGCCGTCGGTGTTTTTTTGCTTTCGCTTGTGTTCGCCGTGGTCACCGCCCGCAGTCTTTATGACGATGGCACTCACTATTTTATGCGCGTGCTCCAAGCCGGCGGCTTCACCGAGATGTTATTCAGCCGCGGTCATGCGGCGTATTTGTATCAGTTGCCTGTCGTTATTGCGCTCAAACTGGGGGTCACTAACCTGGGGAAACTTCAGCTCGCCTTTGGCGTTGGCTGCTTCTGCACTTGGCCGCTGGCGATGTGGTTGTGCCACCGGCTCGCGCCCCCACATTTCTGGCTCGTCGTCCTCGCCTGTAGCTCAGGATATCTCAACGCTGCCTTTGTCGCTGTCGGCGAACATGTTGTCACCCACGCTTTTTTCTGGCCGGTGGTGTTTGTGCTTTTGTTTGTTCGGCCGTTGACGCTTTTCGCCGCAGTTGTCTTGCTCATTTCGTCCGCGATCTTATTGCGCACTTATGAATCCATGTTGTTTCTTGGCCCAGTGCTGGCGTGGCTTGCGTTCCGCCGCGCCCAAAGCGAGGCGGCAACCGGGCCGCGCGTGGTTTGTCTGGTCGCGGCGGTAATTTTATTGTTGTCCGTGCCCATCGCCATGGACGGCATCCTGCATCCCTGCACCGGCAGCAACGCCAACAGTTTCAAGACGGGCTTTTTCAGCGTGCTCCTCTCGCCCGGCTGGACGATTTCATGGACAGCCGGGTGGCTGGGGTTGATGCTGGCGGGTGTCTGGCAGCCGAAACTGCGCGCATGGATCACCTCGCGCGTTGGAATTTTTCTGCTGGGTGCCGGCATTTTGTTCTGGGGCGCGTGGCCGCTGCTTGCGCCGGCGCAACTTGATCCCTACAAACAATATGAAGCGCGCTTTCTTGATCTGCTCGTGCCGCTCGCGTTGCTAGCAGTGGCTATGTTTATGAACCGGTTTCCTAGCTGGCTTGTGACGAGGAAAAACTACCTTGTGAACATGAGTGCCGCGCTGTTGCTGGCGCAATCGCTCTGGCAACTGGCCGCCACCGAGCAATGGCGCGGCTTCCTGCACGTTTTGCAGGATCTGATGGCGTCGCGCTCGGGCATCGTCATGCTCATGGACACTCCTTACGGTCGGCAACCGGCGGTGGGTGGACAGGCTACCCGTTTTGTCTGGGTCATGGATTTACGCAACCTCTGCGTGGAAATCAGTCCGCGTCGGGTGCAAGCACTCGTCCTTGGCGATCCGTTCATTGACCAGGATACGGTCAACCGCATTATGCTTGACGGCTATCTTCCGAAATATCTGCCGGAACTAGATCGCTATGGGGTGGATTATCACGAATATCTGCGGGCATTTAATCCAGAGGAACTAAAGATCGTCGCGCCAGCGCCAAAATGATTCGACTATTTAGCGCCTCCGCTTTCTGCTCGCCCAGCGCCGCGGCCTCGGCAATGCGACGTTTGCCTTCGCCGCGCCCCTCGCCACGCGCGAGTTTTGAAGTGGATTTTTAATACTGCACGGTGCAACGGAAAAATTCTGCCAGGCCGGAGAGGTTGAAAGTAGAGATTTTTGTCGTCCCATCACCAGTAACCGGCGAGCCGCCATTCATCC